>Ga0265334_10000048_pt1 | contig 90958 bp, 89 predicted proteins | sample 42023metaG_FD_192442 | JGI IMG/M metagenome (GOLD analysis project Ga0265334, IMG submission 192442) | Rhizosphere microbial communities from Carex aquatilis grown in University of Washington, Seatle, WA, United States - 4-20-23 metaG | ecosystem: Host-associated > Plants > Roots > Rhizosphere...
GATCCGGGGCAAATGCACGCACCGGCCGATCGATACCGCCCGCTGGATCAAGCACACTGGCAACTGCATCCACATGTGCGATCAGTGTGCGCAGTGCGATGAGTGCACGTCCGCCGAGTACCTGATCTTCCGTCATCATGCCCCGGTATAAACGCTGAATCACCTGCGCTAGCGCGAGCGGCAACGCTTCACCAGCGGGTTCGGCTTCCGCGAAATAACGGATAAGCCGCTGCGCATGACGTGCGAGGGCCGGAAGCTGCGCAGCTGCGCCGGGTACCAATCGGCTCAGAATTTCATCGAGCAGGGCAGCATCCAGTGGCGCGGGCGCATCATCTTCCGACAATAGCGCCTCATATGCGGTGAGTGCTCCCTGCGCCAGTACGACCAGTACGCTACCGCGCGGTGCCCCAGCGATCGCAGCGGCAGTGACAAATTCGAATGCGTCGGCGACCGGCACATTATTGCTCAGCAGCAGTCCATTTAAATCATAAAAAACCTGCTGAATCAGTTGGCTGCTGAATTCATACGGGGTCGGTACGGAGTCGGCGCTGGCCATACGCGGTGGGGGCAATTAGGGAAAAGGGTTACAAGCGTACAAAAAAAGAGCCGGCCCAGGCGGGGGAACCCAGGCCGGCTGACAATCTCCGCAGAAGCGGAGTGCGGCCTAGCGGCCGCGGGTGGGGTAACTGTGGGACCGTACAAATAGAACTACCGCTGAGCGCGAAAGGTGCCGTACTGCTCTCGTGGCATTCACTTTTTAATATCGAGGCTTCCCCTGAAAACCTCGATTTCGCGTTCACGCGGCGCCTGTCTTAGAGGCCGCGGTCCTTGCCGGAGCGTAGTTAAACACCGCAGGAGTCATCAGTGGAAGCGAAATCTTTTGTTCATAACCATCAATATTTTTGACGCGGTGCGACGCACTTTTTTTTGCCATGATCCAAAAACGTAAATTTAATTGTTGTTATTCAATATGTTAACTATAGTATTTATACGCCACTTGAACATTTGTTTAGAAAATAGTATGGCGCCGAGGCGAGATGCCGATCGTCGGAAAATTGACGAAGTTCACGCCGTATGGGCACAGGGGTTAGTTCCGAGCGGGTCCTTGGAGGCTGCGGTCGGCAATCGTCCGCAATCCAACTCCGGTCATGGCAGCCTGCAAGGCTGAATTGATAAGGAGCGACAATCGCGACGCTGCTTCCGCATGACTCATTCCTTCTGGCCGGATATTGGATATGCAATTGCGCTCCGCGTCGCTGCGTCCTACGCGAGGGCTGTATGTGACATAAACGCCGAGGCTGTCCGGCGATGACAGCCCCGGCCGTTCACCGATGACACTGATGGCGATGCGCGCACCAAGGATTTCGCCGACTTCGTCGGCCAACGCCACGCGTGCCTGCGTGGCGATCAAGAGCGGTGCGATGGACAGCGGCGTAAGCAGTGGCTCGATGGTGCGCAGTAGTGGCGCGGCATGGCGTTGTACGGCGGTCGATGAGAGACCGTCGCTGATGACAAAGACCACATCGATCCGATGGCCCATGTGACCCGTCAATGTCTCTACCGAATAGTCGTCCAGCCGGCGGCCCCAGTCCGGGCGCGCTAGATACGCGCGGCGGTTGGGTGCGCGACTGCGCACTTCTAGTGTGGTCCAACCGTCTGCTTCAAGCTCGGTTCGCAACGACTTCACATCGAGTGCTAGCAGCACCGCATCGCGGGCTTGTGCATGCGCGAGATCGAAGGCGAGCACTTCCCGGGTCGGCAGGCTTACGCCGCTGCGGCCGAGCGCGATGCGCGCCGCGGTGTGCCGGCGCAGCTCGGTCCAACGGTCAGCGGTGACACCAGCGGACCGCAGGAGCGGATCATCGGAGTCTTCTTTGTCCGTCACCGCGCGGACTCCGCAAAAGCAGCCAACGCCGGCAGAGCCGCGGAGTCACGACTGTCACGCAGACGCCGCGCGCCATCGATTATGCCCATCTTCATCAACCAAGCTTCGAATTCCGGCGTATGCCTGAGTCCGAGCGTCTCGCGCAGGAACAGCGCATCGTGGAACGAGGTGCTCTGATAGTTGAGCATGATGTCATCGGCGCCGGGCACGCCCATGATGTAATTCACTCCGGCGGCGCCGAGCAGCAGGAGTAGATTGTCCATATCGTCCTGATCGGCTTCGGCGTGATTGGTGTAGCAAACATCAACGCCCATCGGCAGGCCGAGCAGCTTGCCGCAGAAATGATCCTCGAGCGCGGCGCGTGTAATTTGCTTGCCGTCGTATAAATACTCGGGGCCGATGAAACCGACGACGGTGTTAACCAGCAGCGGGTTGAATGCGCGTGCGACCGCATAGGCGCGCGCCTCGCAGGTCTGCTGATCGACGCCGTGATGTGCATTCGCGGACAGTGCGCTGCCCTGTCCGGTCTCGAAGTACATGACATTGCTGCCGACGGTGCCGCGTTTGAGCGCAAGCGCGGCGTCGCGCGCTTCGCGCAGCAGCGCGAGGTCGATGCCGAAACTCTTATTGAGGGCTTCAGTGCCACCGATAGACTGGAACACCAGATCGATCGGCGAGCCGGCATTTATCGCGTCGATCTGCCGAGTCACATGCGCGAGCACGCAGGATTGCGTCGGAATTTCAAAACGCGCGATCAATTCATCGAGCAGCCGCCACAGCGCCGCAAGCTTCGCCGGTTCGTCGCTCGCGGGATTGATGCCGATCACCGCATCGCCGGCGCCATAAAGCAGACCGTCGAGAATGCTCGCCGCGATACCGCGCGGATCGTCGGTCGGATGGTTCGGTTGCAGGCGCACCGCGAGCTGGCCCGGCAGTCCGAGCGTATTGCGGAATTTCGTCACGACGCGGCATTTGCGCGCGACGAGGATCAAATCCTGATTGCGCATCAGCTTGCTGACGGCGGCAACCATTTCCGGCGTCAGGCCAGGTGCCAGTCGCGCCAGCGTGTCGCCGTCGGCAAGTTCTGATAGCAGCCAGTCGCGGAATTCGCCGACGGTCATCGATGCCACGGCGGCGAATGCGGCAGCGTCATGCGTATCGAAAATCAGCCGCGTGACTTCGTCGCTTTCATAGGGAATCAGCGCTTCGGCTAGGAACGACTTCAGCGGCAGATCCGCGAGGATGAGCTTGGCGGCCACCCGTTCCTCAGCAGTGGCGGAAGCAATGCCGGCGAGCTGGTCGCCCGAACGCGCGGGCGATGCCTTCGCCATCAGTTCGCGCAGATCGCGAAAGACGTAGTTACGGACGCCGATGGTGTGTTCGTGGCGCATTCGACGGCTCCTAGCTTGCGACGGCGTAGGCTTTGGCGCAATGCCCGTGCCGGGCGGGTACAATTTCGTCCCCATATGTCCTCAATGTCGGCTCGCTTATGAGCAAGCTCACCCTGGCCCTGTCGAAAGGGCGCATTCTCGAAGACAGCCTGCCGCTGCTGACGCAGCTTGGCATAGCGCCCATCGGCGATGCCGAACGTCTGCTGCGCCTGCCGACACAGGACGCGAATGTTGATCTGCTGGTGATCCGCCCTACCGACGTGCCGACTTACGTTGCATACGGCGCGGCCGATCTCGGCATCGCCGGCAAAGATATCCTGCTTGAGCACGGTGGCGGTGCGCTCTACGAGCCACTGGATCTTCACATGGCGCGCTGCCGGCTGTCGGTCGCCGCGAAAAAAGATTCGCCACTGGCGCGCGGCGAGCGCGATTCACAGCGCCGGCTGCGCATTGCCACCAAGTATCCGGAAGTTGCCCGGCGTCACTTCGCGGCAAAGGGCGAGCAGGTCGAGATCATCAAGCTCTATGGCTCGATGGAACTGGCACCGCTGGTCGGACTGGCCGATCTGATCGTCGACCTGGTCGCGACCGGCAACACGCTGCGTGCCAACGGCCTCGTCGAGATCGAGACCATCGCCGAATCGAGCGCGCGCATTGTCGTCAATAAGGCGGCGATGAAGATGAAGCACGCCGCGATCCGCTCGCTGCTCGATCGGCTTGCGGCAGTCGTCGATCTGCAGTCAGCGAAGGCCAGTTCAGCATGATCGAAATTCTTCGCCTCGATGCGCGTTCAGCCGATTTCGATGCACGCCTCGCGGAGCTGCTCGACCGTGCCCCGGTAGCCGATGCAGATGTTACGGCGCGCGTCGCTGCGATCGTCGCGGACATTCGCACACGCGGCGACGCGGCCTTGCTCGAATACACCAACCGTTTCGATCGCCGATCGGTCACGGATGCTGCTGCGCTCGAAGTGCCGAAAGCTGCGCTCGAAGCCGCCTGGAATTCACTACCGGAAGATTTGCGGGTGGCGCTGCAGGCCTCCGACGCGCGCATCCTTGTTTACGCGCAGTACCAGCGGCTGTCGCCGTTCGAGTTCGGCGACGACTATGGCAATCGGCTCGGCCAGCGCATCACGCCGATGGATCGCGTCGGCATTTATGTGCCGGGCGGTAAGGCGGCGTATCCGTCCAGCGTGCTGATGAACGCGGTTCCGGCGAAGGTTGCCGGCGTCGGTGAAATTGTGATGGTGGTGCCTGCGCCCGGCGGCGAACTGAATCCAGCGGTGCTCGGTGCCGCCTATCTGGCGCAGGTCGATCGCGTGTTTACCGTTGGTGGCGCGCAAGCGGTGGCCGCGCTCGCGTATGGAACGCAGACCGTGCCGGCAGTGGACAAAATCGTCGGCCCCGGCAACGCCTACGTCGCCGCCGCCAAGCGCTTGGTGTTCGGGCGCGTTGGCATCGATTCGATTGCCGGACCTTCGGAAATCGTCGTCATCTGCGATAGTCAGACCGATCCGCGATGGATCGCGATGGATCTGTTTTCGCAGGCGGAACATGACGAGGACGCGCAGTCCATCCTGATCTCTCCGGACGCTGCCTATATCGATCGCGTACTCGCGGCGATGAACGCGCGCATCACCGAGCTCCCGCGCGCAGACATCGTGCGCGCCTCGCTAAAATCGCGCGGGGCGCTGATTGCGGTGCGCGACCTCGACGAAGCCGTCGCGGTCTCCAACACAATTGCGCCGGAACATCTGGAATTGTCGGTCGCCGATCCGCGCGCGCTGCTTGAAAAAGTGCGCCACGCCGGCGCAGTTTTCATTGGTCGCTACGCGCCGGAGGCCTTTGGCGATTATTGCGCCGGCCCGAATCACGTGCTGCCGACCTCGCGTGCCGCGCGCTTCTCCAATCCGCTCGGTGTCTATGAATTCCAGAAACGCACCAGCCTGATCGAGTGCACGCCGCAGGGCGCACAGGCGCTGGGGCAGGTTGCCGGACGCATCGCCGACGCCGAAGGTTTGCAAGCGCACGCGGCGAGTGCGCGCGATCGCACGACTTGACGGCGCGCCGCTGGCATCAGTGCCTGTCGGCGATGCTGCGCCGTAAACTGTAGAAGGGAAATTGAATGGGCATTGGAGCGCACTTCAGCCAGCTGAGCCGTTCGCAGCGGCACACATTCATTGCGTCCGTGGCGGGCTGGGCGCTGGATGCCTTCGATTTCTTCATTTTCGTTTTTGCACTGAAGTCGATCGCCGGCGAATTCCATACCGACGTCAAATCGGTCGCCGAAGGCATATTCCTCACGTTGGCGATGCGCCCGCTAGGCGCGTTGTTCTTCGGCTGGCTTGCCGAGCGTTATGGGCGCCGTCCGATTCTGATAGTGAACATCGTCAGCTACTCAGTGTTTGAACTCGCATCGGCGTTCGCGCCGAACTTGAAGACGCTGCTGGTCTTACGCGCGCTGTTCGGTTTTGCGATGGGTGGCGAGTGGGGCGTCGGTGCTGCGCTGGCGCTGGAGTCGCTGCCGGCCAAGGGGCGGGGCTTTTTCTCCGGCATCCTGCAGGAAGGCTATGTCATCGGTTATCTGCTGGCATCGGCGCTGTTCGCGTTTGCCTTCGACGCGTTGGGTTGGCGCGGCATGTTCATCGTCGGCGCGGTGCCCGCGTTGCTCGTGCTCTACATTCGTGCCAGCGTCGACGAATCGCCGGCCTGGCAGGCCGGACGGCAGACAAAGCGCATCGATGCCAGTGAAAGCTGGGCGGCGATTCGCGGATATTTGCCGACCTTCCTGTTCATGGTGCTGCTGATGGCGTGCTTCAACGCGTTCTCACATGGCTCGCAGGATATGTATCCAACGTTCCTGCAGACGCAGCACGGTTTCGACGCGCGCACCACCGGCACCATTGCCATCGTCTACAACATCGGTGCGCTGTGCGGCGGCATTTTCTTTGGCGGACTTTCCGAACGGCTGGGGCGCAGGCGGGCGATCGCGCTGGCGGCGTTGCTGGCGCTGCCTATGATTCCGTTGTGGGCCTATTCGACAACGCCGCTGATGTTCGCGCTCGGCGCTTTCCTTATGCAGTTCATGGTGCAGGGTGCATGGGGCATCGTCCCGGCGCACCTGAACGAACTGTCGCCACCGGCGGTGCGCGCGATCCTGCCGGGTTTTGCATACCAACTGGGCAATCTCGTCATGTCGAGAATGGGACCGTTGCAGGCTGGCTTCGCCGAAGCGCACGGCAATGACTACGCATATGCGCTGGCGTGCACGATCGGACTGGTGAGTATCGCTCTGGCGTTCGTCGCATCGATCGGGCGCGAGGCGAAGAATACCGAATTGAAAAGCGCGCCCTAAACAGCCAGACCACTCAGTAGTTTGCGCAGCGCGCGGTAGCCTTCGACCAGCCGTGGTCCGGGTCGGCCCAGCCAGGCTTCGGTGATCGGTACGATGGCGTCGTTACGGATTGCCGGAACTCGCGACCAGCCCGGCCTGCGCCGTACGACATCTGCGCGATAATTTTCCTCGCGTACGCCGCACCACGACATCACGATCGCATCCGGTTCGGCCGCGAGAATCTGTGCGTCCTCGAGTGGTGTGCTTTTCGCGGCGACCGTGCTCCATGGATTGCTGCCGCCGGCGAGCTCAATGATGTCCGTTACCCACGATTCCCGCGCGGGAGTGATCACCGGTTTTGGCCACCACTCGACCAGCACTTTGGGTTTATTGCTCTCGCGAACTTCGACGCGCGGCATGGCAGCGCGCATGCTGACCACTAGATCCTCGCCGCGCTGTGCGACGCCGAGTGCGGTCGCGATGCGCCGGATATCGCCATAAACATCGTCGAGACTGCGCGGATCGCAAATCAACGTGCGTACGCCGGCGGTTTCGAATCCGGCGACGATGCGTTCATGCCCTGGGACGGTCAGCGACGTCAGCACCAAATCGGGCTTCAAGGCGAGGGCGCCGGCGACATCTAGATCAAGGTCGCGCCCGAGCTTGGGCAACGACGCCACCACGTCGGGCGGAAAATCCGAATCAGTATCGATTCCGACCAGCATCTCGGCGCAACCGAGCGCGCAGACGATCTCGGTATTCGAACAGGTGTGGGAAAACACGCGCATGCGGCGACCGGGCGAAATGGCAATGTGCGTAGAATAGCAATGGGAGCCGGCCAGACAACCGCTGCCGCAAGGTCCGCGAGGGCTGCGCGGGGGAGGAAAGTCCGGGCTCCGCAGGGCAGGGCGCCAGCTAACGGCTGGGCGGCGCGAGCCGACGGAAAGTGCAACAGAGAGCAAACCGCCGATGGCCGTTCCGGACTTGTCCGGCACGGATCAGGTAAGGGTGAAACGGTGCGGTAAGAGCGCACCGCGAGTCCAGCAATGGACCGGCACGGCAAACCCCGCCCGGAGCAAGGCCAAATAGGGAAGGAGCACGTTTGTGTGCGACGCGCGGCCCGCGCGCCTTCCGGGTAGGTCGCTTGAGTGCGCCGGCGACGGCGTGCCTAGAGGAATGGTTGTCTCGGCCTCGCAAGAGGTTAAGACAGAACCCGGCTTATCGGCCGGCTCCCTTTTTTATCATTTGCTATAACGCTCCGATGGATCGTGGAATGTTGCGTCCGGACATCAAGTTCGCGACGCAATTCCATTTCCCGACTTGAACAGGTGATGAACTCCCATCCTAGCGAATACGAGCGCAGGCAACAGTTACGGATCGCCGCATGGCGCGCCGAGGAACCGTCAGTGGCGACGCGTACTTTCTCGCGCGCCGCCGGACCGGCAAGCCGCGCGATGCAAACACTGGTGCCGGGATCGCTGCTGCGTGGTGCGCTTGATCTCGTGCAAAGCGCGGCGGAGCGGCTTGCCGGCCGTGAATCGATTCTGAAACGGGCTGCTGTCGCCGATTTCGAGGCGTTACGGCAAGGTCCGCTGGAGCGCTGTGACCAGCTCGCGGCAGCCGTGCGTTGGCGGTCGACGCTGTTCGCCGGCGGCTCAGGGACCTTGTTCGGTTTCGCTGGCGCGGCCGGCATGGCACTGGACATGCCAACCTTGCTGGTGTTGACTTTCCGCGCCATTCATCGTATCGGCTTGTGCTACGGCGAGGATTGCAGTGGCAGCCGCCGAGTACCACTGGCGATTTTCGCGATTGCTTCCGCGAATACCATCGACGAAAAACGCGCCGCCCTGGCCGCGCTCGATGCGGAAGCGACGATGGCGCTCGGCACTTGGCGCGATGGCGTCGAGCGCGCTGCTGAACGTGAGCTGGCAAAAAGTGCCGCGCAGCTCAGTCTCAACAATCTCTCTCGCCAGTTCGCCCGTCGTCTCGGCTGGAGCGTGTCGGCTGGCGCGCTGCCTGTGGTGGGTGCCGCGATCGGCGGTGGCGTCAATGCGTGGTATTTGCGGGAAGTCGCCCTGGCGGCGATGTGTGTTTTCCAAACACGCTGGTTGCGCGCACGGTACCCGAATCTCGCGTTTCCGGGGCGATCCTGAGCACAACAGGCTGCTACGCAATCGTGTGGTCAGGTCGGCACGACGAAGTGGAAGCGCAGTTTTTCAAGCCGCGATAGAAAATCATCGAGCGATTCGGCGGTTTGTGCATTATCGTGCATCAGAATGATGTCGCCGCTTTTCAGAGAACCAATGAATTGGGTTAATCTCAATTCCAGTAACTTCGGGTCCACTCTCGTGTTAGGGGTAGAATCGCTGCGCCTGGGAAAGCCGAAATTGGAATCATAAGAAGCGTTCCATGGCATATTGGTCATTCCGGACTTCGCAACAATCTGAAGAACGTTCGGTGTGGTATCTCCCCACGGCGCCCTGAAATAACGCGGGCGTTTGCCCACAGTAGCTTCGATCAGATTACTGCATTGTTCGATTTCAGCTGACAATTGATCACGATCTGCAAGATCGAGAACCTTCAGATTCAGGTGATGGTATCCGTGATTGCCGAGCAGATTACCGTCGGTCAGGATCTCCATCAGCACGTCCCGGTTCTGAACCGCATCTGGATTTTCGCTGGCGTCAAAGTTCTTGCAGTTTACAAACCAGATCGTTTTCGTTGAGTGCTTTTTTAACGTATCGAGGATCTTGCGGTCTACCTGCGCATCTCTCGGTCCATCGTCGATGGTCAGCAACAACACTTTTGAGCTCGGCGCTCCGTCTAGCGATACAGGAGTTTTTCGAGAGCTGTTTTGCACCACCTTGCTGGTGGGCACGTCGAAACTGTACTCGCCGGAAGTTGCTTTTCCGTAAGTCACCGGGCTGAGTGCGCCAAAACATGCGAGTACCGCGATTATGAATATCGCGGTGTAACTGATCTTGAGATCTCTGTTTGCATTGGCCGCGCCAACGATTCCGGGAGTTGAACCCTCTGTGGAAGGCGTTTTTTCCTTCCGGTTGCGGTCCGGCATATGCAGACCCAACAGATAGCAAAAAAGAACGTAGACGGATGCACTCGTTGCAAATTGCCAGAGACTAAACAATAGATAGTCTTCAGACGGAAAGCTCTGAGTTTCTGAATAAGTTCGGCCGGCCGCAGATAGCATGGCGATGAAATAGCCCAATCGAGCTTCGACTTTGGTCGTCGCTAAATAGGTCAGCATGACGTAGGCAAGCGTGAGCGGAAGGTAAGGTCCACTCCGATAGTCGGCGACTACACAAAGCAAATCCAGGATGACAAGTCCGATTCTCCAAAATGAGACGGACGTCGAAAGTAAGGGATCGTTTATCTTTGATCTGTCGATCATTGCGAGGGATTGCCGGTAAGGCCACGGTAAGGCCATGAAGCTTTGCTGGATGTCACTGATATCGGCCAAGAGCGCCAGCGCTTTAGTCTGAAAGCCGTTGTTCGCGGCCGGATATTTCTACCAAGAATCGCCCGGATTTCTCAGGCACTTGGATCACTCCAATATTCGTAACTAACTGACAATTATGGATAATGTGTTGCAGGCTCATATGAGCTCACTTGCAATGTCCGGGACGCCACTGCCGCATGCGTAGGTGGCTAGGATTCGGGTACGAAAATGCGGCAGTGCGTCATTAGCCGATCACTTTCGTGCGGCTCCATTTCGCTGTGCATCCGCAGGACAGTTGTTGCCACGGAAGCCCCGCGTGAGCAGGGATGGGCAAAGCGGACATTTGATCTGGCACGGAGAAGTCGATTGTAACTATTGTTCAAACGGACGGGTGCGGCCACCGGCTGCTGTTTTACTTGGCGTTGAGTCTCTGAGAACACCAACATGAAAACTTCGGATTACGCAAAGACTCTAATTCTCGTCGCCGTCGTGCTCTTTGTTGCGTTTCAAAGTGACTTTGGCTTTGTGGTCTTATTCTTGCTGCCGATTCTGTTTGTCTGGTTTATTGTCGGCATCGTGCTTATGGTTCGCAGGCCGCAAGAGCGCCAGCGCCGCGCCATTCGCATGGCAATCTGGGCATCTACTTTGGTGATTATTGGTACGGTACAGGGGCATCGAGCCGATGCTGCGCGTGCTGAAGCCAACGGTGTCGTTCGTGCACTCATCGAGTACAAGGCACTGAACGGCTAATATCCGTCGACACTCTCACAGGCCGGTTTTGACGAAGTCGGGCCCTACGCAAGGTGGCTGCTTAAGTATTCGGTGCGGGATGGGCAACCGGTCCTTTCTTATCCGTCCACCTTCATTCCGTTGGACAGCTATGGCTATGACTTTGAGCGTGGCAAGTGGATCTACAACTCATACTGACTTTCAAGTGCATGGCATATGTTCTACCAAATCTAATGGCGCTCTGGTTGCTTTTGGGAATTCATAATTGTTTCAAAGCCAGCGCCGCTCTGAGTGACGGCAACACGTTCAGCCTTCGAGGATAGCGGTGACGCCGAGTCCGCCTGCTGCGCAGATGGAGATCAGGCCACGACCACCGCCGTTTTGTTTGATGATCTTCGCTAGCGCGCCGACGATGCGTGCGCCGGTTGCTCCGAACGGATGGCCGAGGGCGAGGCTGCCACCCTTGACGTTCATCTTGTTGCGATCGATCGATCCGAGCGGGCGGTCGAGCCCGAGTTTGTCGCGGCAGAATTTCGGATCTTCCCAGGCCTTGAGTGTGCACAACACCTGCGCAGCGAATGCTTCGTGGATTTCATAGAAATCGAAATCCTGCAGGGTGAGGCCATTGCGTGCGAGCAGGCGCGGGACGGCGTAGGTTGGTGCCATCAGCAGACCTTCCTTACCGCGCTCGGTGAAGTCGATGGCGGCGGTTTCCGCATCGACGAGATAGGCCTGGATCGGTAGTCCGCTGGCGCTCGCCCAGTCCTCCGAGGCGAGCAATACGGAAGCCGCGCCGTCGGTTAGTGGTGTGGAGTTGCCGGCGGTCAGTGTGCCCTGGCCGCTCTTGCGGTCGAAGGCGGGTTGCAGCTTGGCGAGTTTTTCGGTTGTAGTATCGGCGCGCAGGTTGTTGTCGCGACTCAATTGCGCGTGGGTAACGATCAGGTCCGAGTAGAAGCCCTCGTCGTAGGCACGCGCCGCTTTCTTGTGGCTTTCAAAGGCGAGCTGGTCCTGATCTGCGCGCGCGATCTTCCATGCCTTCGCCATCAATTCGCAGTGCTCGCCCATCGACATGCCGGTGCGCGCTTCGTTAACGGCGGGGATCAGAGGGATCAGGTCTTTCGGGCGGAACTTGGCCAGCGCCTTCAGACGCTGCATGCCGGTTTTGGCGCGATTGGCCTCGAGCAGGATATGACGTAGTCCCTCGCTGATGCCGATTGGTGCGTCGGACGCCGTATCGACACCGGCGGCAATGCCGGCATCGACCTGTCCGAGCGCGATCTTGTTGCCGACCAGGATCGCCGTTTCAAGGCTGGTGCCGCAGGCTTGCTGCACGTCGTAGGCTGGTGTTTCCGGTGCCAGTCCCGATGACAGCACGCATTCGCGCGTGAGGTTGAAATCGCGTGAGAACTTGAGCACGGCGCCAGCCGCGACTTCGCCGAGGCGCTGGTCTTGGAGCTGGAATTTTTCCACGAGTGCCTGCAGGGTCGCGGTCAGCATCTCTTGGTTGCTGAGCGTGGCGTAGGCAGTGTTGTTGCGCGCGAATGGAATGCGTATTCCGCCGAGGATCGCGACTTTGCGGCCGTTTTTCATGGGAAGCTCTCGGTATCAGGGTCGCGGGATTGTAGCCGCGATGAAGCACTCGTGGTCACTCCCTATGCCCCGGCCCCGGATTCGGGCATAAACTGGGCGCGTGAATAACGGCTCCGACTGAGTGTGCCGGGAGGCAGAGAGTGATGAGCGGTCAAAAGCGGTTCACGAAAGCTCCGAAAGGGGTCACAAAGCGCGGCGGGCAGGCGTCTGAGCAAGGCATCGAATCGAAATTGCGCTATCAAGGCCAGCTTTCGATTATCGATGCCGGTGTGCTGCTGGCGCTGACATTGATCGGATGGTTTTTTGGTATTCATTGGCTGCAAAAGCTGATTCCGACGGCCGCTCCGATGAATCCGTTGCTGATGTTTGCGCTAGCGCTGGCGCAAGTTTCGGCGTGGCTGCAGAGAAAGGGCAGGCCCGAGGGACGGCTGCGGACGGCGATGGTCTACGGGTCTGCCCTCACGGTTGCGGCCATCGGATTGATCAAACTTGCGGATTACGCCCTGGGTATGCAGATGTGTCCCGATGATTTGCTATTCGCTTCGCAAATCTCGGAAGGCGGCGACGCCGGAGCCCATATCTCGGCGTTCAACGCGGTATGTCTGCTGTTGCTCGGCTGGATATTGCTGACCATCGACAGCGGGCCGCCTGAACGCGTTCTCCTGCACGTTCAAGTGCTGCTGGGTGTTCCACTGCTGTCGATGCTGGCTTTCTCCATGGTCAGTTTTCTATACCACGCGATCATCGGCGACGGCTCGGCCAACCATAATTCGGATTCCAGCTATACGCTTTCAACCTGGCTTTGTATCAACTTCATCGTCGCGGGCCTGTTCATGTCCCGTCCGAACGCCGGCCAGATGCGCATCATCAGCGCGCCCACCTACGCGGGTTTCACCGCACGCATCATGTATCCGGTGTCGTTCGGGACGCCGATCATTCTCGGCTTGTTCTACGCACTCGCCCTGCGCGAAGGCTGGTACTCGGCTGAGACGGCCTTCGCCGTGTTTATCATCGAGTTCGCATGGATCATTCTGAGCATCACCGTACTGAACGCGATCCGCCTGCACCGCGTGGATCTCGAGCGCCAGAAGACGCTCGATGAGTTGCATGTCCGCATCCTGCGCGACGAGAAGGCGGCGCGTCTGCGGGAGAGTCTGGTCCAGACCGAGGACATCGCGCGTGCGGTGGCGGGCAACCAACGCGACGCCACGCAGGCGCTGCTGGCGTATTTGGCGCGGCGCACGGGCATTCCACAGATGTGCTTGCTCAGCATCGCCGAAGAGAGCGACGTGCCGCAGCTGGAAGTGCTTGCGTCCTATGCCTACGGCGACATCCAGCAGAACGAGCGCAAGATCGCGTTCGGTGAAGGCTTGGCTGGGCAATGCGCTGCTGAAAGCCGGACCATACTGGTTGACGAAGTGCCTGAAAATTATTTCCGCATCCGCGCGGCGTCGGTTGAGTTGCTGCCCAAGCAGCTGCTGTTCATTCCGCTGATCGTCAACGGCGAGCTGGTGGGTGTGCTGGAAGCGGCGCTGTTGCATCCGCTGACGGAAGATGTGCAGGAATATCTGAACAAAGCGGTCAACGTCATCGCTTTCGCCATCTACCGGCTACGCCAGGAGCAGCGGGTGCAAACCCTGCTGCGGCAGATCGACCGGTTGGACGCGCCGTCTGATCTGCCCGAGATGATGGTTTTCCCGCAGGGCTGACGAGGTCTGCCCGGGAGTCAGCACGAAACTTGCGAGATCGTCGCATCATCACCTTGCAGGCGGGGACCGAAGTTGGACATCCTGAACACCGCAGAAGGCAGCGAGGGCTTGCCGGATTCCGAGCAGCGCGCGCTGCAGGTGGAAGCGTTGCGCCGCGCGTTTCTCGAGAACCTGTTCTACGTCCAGGGCAAGTTTCCGGCGCTGGCGACGAAGAACGACTATTACATGGCGCTCGCACACACCGTGCGCGACGGCATGTTGCAGCGCTGGATCAGCACCGCTACCGAATACACCAAGCGCGGTTCGCGCACGGTGGCGTACCTGTCGGCCGAATTCCTGATGGGACCGCATCTGGGCAACAACCTGATCAATATGGGTCTCTACGATCAGGCGCGGCAGATGATTACCGAGCTCGGGCTCGATTTCGAGCAGCTGCTGCGGCAGGAGGAAGAGCCAGGGCTCGGCAACGGCGGTCTCGGCCGTCTGGCGGCCTGCTTCATCGATTCGATGGCGACGCTGGAGATCCCGTCGCTCGGATACGGTATCCGTTACGAATACGGCATCTTCCACCAGGATATCGTGGATGGCTGGCAGGTCGAGAAGACTGACAAGTGGCTCCGCTACGGCAATCCATGGGAACTGCAGCGACCCGAATGGGGCGTCGAGGTCAAACTCGGCGGCTATACCGAAAAATATACCGACGATGCCGGAAATTACCGCGTGCGCTGGGTGCCCAACCGCGTCGTCAACGGCGTGCCGTACGACACGCCGATTCTCGGCTATCACAACAACAGCGCTAACACACTGCGGCTATGGCGGGCGGAAGCGCCGGAATCCTTCGATTTCGGCATCTTCAATCGCGGCGACTACTACGGTGCGGTGAACCAGAAGGTTGTCTCGGAAAATCTCAGCAAGGTGCTGTATCCGAATGACGAACAGGTGCAGGGCAAGGAGCTGCGCCTGGAACAACAGTATTTCTTTGTCTCGTGTTCGCTGCAGGACATGATCCGCGTCCTCAAGGTGCAGGGCATGCCGTTGGACCGCTTCCACGAGAAATTCGCGGTGCAACTTAACGATACGCATCCGGCGATTGCGGTGGCTGAACTGATGCGCCTGCTCGTCGATGAGCACCACCTGCTCTGGGATCGCGCCTGGGATATCACCATAAAGACTTTCGCGTACACCAACCATACGCTGCTGCCGGAAGCACTGGAGCGCTGGCCGTTGCCGTTGTTCCAACGCATCCTGCCGCGCCATCTGGAGATCATCTACGAGATCAATTCGCGATTCCTCGACCAAGTGCGCCTGCGCTTTTTCGGCGACGACTCGCGGCTCGCCCGCATGTCGCTGATCGATGAGCAAGGCGAGCGCTACGTGCGCATGGCGCATCTGGCCTGCGTCGGCAGCCATGCCATCAACGGTGTTGCCGAACTGCATTCGGAACTGCTCAAGCAGGACGTGCTCAAGGACTTCCACGAACTGTGGCCGGAGAAATTTTCGAACAAGACCAACGGTGTTACGCCGCGACGCTGGATGGTGCTGGCCAATCCCAAACTGTCTGCGCTAATCACTGAGAGCATCGGCGACGACTGGATCAAGGATCTCGAAGAATTGCAGCGGCTGGAACCACTCGCCAACAAGGCGGATTTTCGCGATACCTGGCGCGGCGTCAAGCGCGCCAACAAGCGGCATTTGGCCGATGTGATCCAGCAACGGTGCGGAGTCAGCGTAGATCCCGAATCGATGTTCGACGTGCAGGTCAAGCGCATCCACGAATACAAGCGCCAGCACCTCGCGGTGCTGCATATCGTCGCGCTGTATCACCGCCTCAAGTCGAATCCGAATGCCGACATCACGCCGCGTACCTTCATCTTTGGCGGCAAGGCGGCACCGGGTTATCACCTGGCCAAGCTCATCATCAAGCTGATTACCTCCGTCGGTGACGTGGTGAACCGCGATCCAGCGGTGCGCGACCGGCTCAAGGTCGTGTTCCTGCCGAATTTTAGTGTGACCAACGGCCAGAGCATTTATCCGGCGGCTGATCTGTCAGAGCAGGTCTCCACCGCCGGCAAAGAAGCCTCCGGCACCGGCAACATGAAATTCCAGATGAACGGCGCACTGACCATCGGCACGATGGACGGTGCCAATATCGAAATCCGCAGCTGTGTCGGCGCTGAGAACTTCTTCCTGTTTGGACTCACCACGGAGGAGGTGTACGAGCTGCGCGCGCAGGGCTATCGACCGATGGATTGGTATAACCGCAACGCTGAATTGCGCGACGTGATCGATCTGATCCGCAATGGTTTCTTTTCGCGCGGCGACACGGAATTGTTCAAACCGTTGATCGATGGTTTGCTTTGGCACGATCCTTATTTCTTATTCGCCGACTTCCAGTCCTATCTCGACTGCCAGACCCATGTCGGCGAGGTCTATCAGGACCACGAGCGATGGACGCGCATGTCGATCATGAATACTGCGCGCTCCGGCAAGTTTTCATCAGATCGCACGATCCGTGAGTACTGCCGCGACATCTGGAAGGCGAAGCCGGTGCCGGTACAGCTGCTCGATGAGAGTCAGATCAAGGTAGGATTTTTGCAGTAACCGTATGGAGTTTCAGTGAGGCGCTAGTCGTCTTCCTCGTCGTCGTAGCTCCGGCGTGGCAAATCCGACGGCGGCGGGGAGCGCCGCTTATCCGCCTTCGCAATGATCCGCAATGTCATCAGCGTCCCGACGATCAGCGCGATCACGCCGATGACGAAAACCCAGTCGATCCAGCGCATGGAGGCCGGTTACAAGGCGTGCAGATGCGCGTACGACAGCATCAGCCATTTGGTGCCCTGCTCGCGGAAACGGATCTCGACGCGCGTGCGGTCGCCATCGCCATCGAACGACAGGATCGTGCCTTCACCGAATTTCTCGTGGCGAACGCGGGCACCGAGCTTAAATCCACCGGAACTTTCACCGGCGCCTACCACTGGCGCACGCGAGGTGGTGGAACCGTGGCCGCCCCCGTAGCGGGGCGTACTCTCGCGTGTGCCGAAGCTGGAGCCGCCGCCGCCCGCGTAACCGCCAAAAGTGCGCGCTGCTCCACCAAACGAAGGGCGCAGTATGCCCGCGCGCGGCCGAGTTTCGACAACGCAGTCGCTCGGAATTTCGCGCAGGAATACCGACGGTGCACCAAGCTGTTCGACGCCGTGGATGCGGCGCACTTCCGCATAACTCAGGTAAAGTTGCTTGCGCGCGCGCGTGATACCGACGTAGCAGAGGCGGCGTTCTTCCTCGATGGTGCCGTCGGCGACGGCGCGCTGATGCGGGAACAGTCCATTCTCCATGCCGACCAGGAATACGATCGGAAATTCGAGCCCCTTGGCGGAGTGCAGTGTCATCAGCTGCACGCTGTCCTCGCCTTCTCCGGCCTGCTGTTCACCGGCTTCAAGTGCAGCATGGGCGAGGAAGGCATTGAGTGGATCGAGTTCCTCCTCGTTTTCACCGCGCCCGAACGGGTTCTCGAAGCTGCGCGCGGCGTTGATCAGTTCGTCGAGATTTTCGAGGCGCGCCTCCGCTTGCTCGCCCTTCTCTTTCATGTAGTGCTCACGCAAGCCGGAGCGTGCAATGCCCGTCTCCATCGCTTTCGACAATGGCTGTCCGACGACGTCCAGAGCGAGACCATCGATGAGATCGAGAAACTGTTTGAGATTGCCGGCGCTGCGGCCAAGCACGGTACCGGCCGCGCGCGCCGCCTTCCACAGCGACAAACCCTGCTCGCGCGCGAGCAGACGCAGGCGTTCGACCGTAGTCGAGCCGATGCCGCGAGTCGGCGTGTTGACAGCACGCTCGAAACTGGTGTTGTCGTCGCGATTGGCGAGCAGACGCAAATAGGCGAGCGCGTCCTTGACTTCCATGCGCTCGAAGAAGCGCAGGCCACCGTAGATGCGGTATGGCATACGATTACGGATCAGGACTTCTTCCAGCACGCGTGACTGCGCATTGGAGCGATACAGCACGGCGAGGTCGCTGTAGCGGCAGCGGCCTTCGAGATGCTCCTTCATGCGGTTGACGACGAATTCCGCCTCGTCGTACTCGTTGAAGGCGGCGTAAAGCTGGATCGGTTCGCCTTCGCTATCCTCGGTCCACAAATTCTTGCCGAGGCGGCCGCTGTTCTTTGCGATCAGCCCATTCGCAGCTTTGAGAATGGTGCCGGTGGAACGGTAGTTCTGTTCTAGGCGCACGACTTCGAGACCTTGATAGTCTTTGGCCAGTCGCAGCATGTTTTCGACCTTTGCGCCTCTCCATCCGTACACGGATTGATCGTCGTCTCCGACCGCAAAGAGAATCCCGCTGTCGCCAGCCAACACCCGGAGCCACGCGTATTGCAGCGTGTTCGTGTCCTGGAACTCATCGACCAGGATGTGACGGAAGCGGTGGCGGTAGTGCGTCTGCAGGTCCAGATTGTCGCGGCACAGCTCGAAGGCGCGCAGCAGCAGTTCGGCGAAATCGACGAGGCCGGCTGCGTCGCACTGCGCCTGGTAAGCCGTGTACGCACGCACGAGCTGGCGTTGCGAGTAGTCGCCCTGATCCTGCAAATGCTGCGGGCGCCGACCTTCCTCCTTCTGTGCGTTGATGAAAGCGGTGACCTGCTTCGGCGGCCACTGTTCCTCCGACATGTCGAGGCCGCGCAGCACGCGCTTGACCAGGCGCTGCTGATCGTCGGCATCAAGAATCTGGAAGTTCTGCGCCAGCTTCGCTTCCTTCCAGTGCAGACGCAGCATACGGTGCGCGATACCGTGGAAGGTGCCGACCCACATCGCGCGCACCGGCACATTGAGCAATTGCTCAATGCGGCCACGCATTTCAGCCGCGGCCTTGTTGGTGAAGGTCACTGCGAGGATCGAATGCGGCGAGACGTTTTCCGCCGCGACTAGCCACGCGATGCGGTGCGTGAGCACGCGCGTCTTGCCGGAACCGGCGCCCGCCAGTACCAGACGATGCTCGGGAGGCGCAATGACAGCTTCCCGCTGTGCGGGGTTGAGCGACGCCACAAGCGTCTCGAATTCAGTAGAGGGCAGCATCGATCTATTTTAGCGGTGCGGCACCTGCCGCGCCGGTAGAGCTCACTTGACGCCAGATGATCTGTGAACCGGTTTGCGCACGCGCAGGTTGATCGCCTCGACCACTACCGAGAATGCCATTGCAAAGTAGATGTAACCTTTTGGCACATGGAATTCAAAGCCTTCAGCGACCAGTGCCATGCCGATCAGGTTGAGAAAGGAAAGGGCTAGGATCTTGATCGTCGGATGACGCTCGATGACGCCCGAGACGGCGCCGGAAGCAAACATCATGACTGCGACCGCGATGACGATCGCGGCGACCATGACCGGCAGGTTCTGCGTCATGCCGACCGCGGTGACCACCGAATCCAGCGAGAACACGATGTCGATGACGGCGATCTGCAGGACGATAGATGTGAAGCTGACCGCATGGCGCGCCAGGGATTCGGCGTCATCCTCGGGACCGCCGCCTTCGATTTCGTCGTGGATTTCAAAGGTACTTTTGGCGATCAGGAACGCGCCGCCGGCGATCAGGATCAGATCGCGCCCGGAAAAGCCGTGCGCGAACAAATCGAACAGCGGCCGCGTCAGCTTCATGATCCAGGTCAGCGACAATAGCAGCAAGATGCGCGTGACCATGGCGCCGGCCAGTCCGACCAGCCGCGCGTTGCGCTGCCGCTCTTTCGGCAGCTTGCCGGCCATGATCGTCAGGAACACGATGTTGTCCACGCCGAGCACGATTTCCAGGCCGGCGAGCGTGAACAGGGCGATCCAGGTTTCGGCTTCGAAGAGGGCGTCCATTATCGGGAAGAACAATGCATGAAAGTGGATAATAGTGCCTTCCGAAGGCAGGTAGGCAAAGGCAGCCTATACGTCTGCGGTGGCTTTGCGCATGTCAAAGTGTCATTAAATTTTCAACGATCTGTCACAAAGACGTTACGGTGCAGTATTAGTTTTGTCAGTGTCGAAAGGGGTATTCGGTCATGAGAATTGCCTACGGTGTCATGGGCTATGGCCGCGGCCACGCGATGCGTACCAGCGCGGTGTTGCCGGCCTTGATGGCGGAGCACGAAGTTACGGTGTTCGCCGGTGGCGATGCCTACGAAGTGCTCGCCCCGCATTTTCCGACGGTGCGCATCCCGACGATCGGCTATGTCTACAACGATCGTGGCGGCCATTCGCTTCCACGCACCGTCGCCCGCAATCTGGCGCCGATGGCCGACTTGCTGCTGCGTGGGCCGGGGTTGGAGCAGCTCGAGCGCGATTTTCGCGATCGTGGCATCCAGCTCGTCATTTCGGATTCGGAAGCGTGGTCGCATCGCGCCGCGGCGCGTCTGCGCCTGCCGCGCATCAGCTTCGACCATGTCGGCATCATTGCGTGGTGCGAGCCGCACTTTCCGGCGGATCTGTGGCCGATCGGCATGCGCGACGCCTACGCCTACCGTGCGCTGATGGGTGAGCCGGACCGTATCCTGATTTCCAGCTTCTATCCGGCGACGCCGCGCAAACCGAACACACGGCTTGTCGGTCCGCTGCTGCGCGATGAAGTGTTGAGCGCCAAATCGAAAGCGGGCGATTACCTGCTCGCGTATTTCAACAAGGGCGAGCACCAGTTCCGGCCGCATATCGATCGCGCGCTGCGCTTGCTGGATGTACCGGTAGTTGTTTATGGCACGCCGTATCGGGGCAAGGTCGACAACCTCGATTTCCGCGCGCCGAGCGTGGAATGGTTTACGCACGATCTGGCCAATTGCCGTGCCGTGCTTTCGACCGCCGGCAACCAGCTCATCGGCGAGGCGATTCATTTCGGCAAACCGATTCTGGCGTTGCCGGAACAGGCTTTCGAGCAACGGCTCAATGCGTACATCATCGAGCGGATGGGAGTGGGCGCGCGCGGCGATCTTGCCCGTCTCACGCCCAGCGATGTCGATCGTTTCCTCGGCAGTTATGACTACTATCGCGGCAACATGGCCGAGCATGCGCGCGACGGGCGCGCGGAAGCCGTCGAAGTGCTGCACCGCTTCATCGGCGAGCTGGTGCATAGGGGAACAGTGCGCGCGACGCGCCGTTCAAAGGCAGCAAAGAAAAACGTTAACCCAATACCCGTGCTAAAAGATCGTTGAGAAAGCTCCGGTTAGCCGCGAACGCATCCGCGTACTCGAGAATTTGCCGCGCGCTCTGCACATGCGGAGCGTCGGGCAGACGTTCATGACGCAGCCACTCGGCGAGATTAGCCGCCGTCACTTCCGGGTGAAACTGCAAACCCACCACCCGCATACGGTCGTATGAATACGCCTGCTGCTCGCACACCTCGCTGCGGGCGAGACATTCGGCGTGGCGTGGCAGCGCATAGGTATCGCCATGCCAGTGACAAGTCATCAGCGACGACGGCGGGTTGCCGAACAGTCCGCTGCGGTGGCCCTCGGCGGTCGGGGTTACCGGAAACCAGCCGATCTCATGCTCCGTGTTGCGCATAACCGGTCCACCGAGCTGATCTGCAATCAACTGTGCGCCCAGGCAGATGCCGAGCAGCCGCTTGCCATCGTCGAGCGCGGCGCGGATCAGCTGCTTTTCAGCGACCAGCCATGGATGATGCGCGTGTTCGTAAATGTTCATCGGCCCGCCCATCACGATCAGCGCGTCGAACGCCGTCACTGGCGGCGGTGCTTCGCCTGTGAACAAGCGCGTGCCGGTTACCGTGTAGTCACGTTTGGCCAGCCACGGCGCGATAGCACCGAGATCCTCGAAGTCCGCGTGCTGCAGCCAGTGAATGCGCATTACGGTCAGCCGCGCGACTTGAACTCCAGTGCTGCTGAATTGATGCAGTAACGCTGCCCAGTCGGCTTCGGACCGTCCGGGAATACATGGCCGAGGTGCGCATCGCAGTGCGCGCAGGTCACTTCGATGCGGCGCATGCCGTGGCTGACATCTTCATCCGCGCCCAGCGCCTCGTCTGAAGCAGGTCGGAAGAAGCTTGGCCAGCCGGTGCCAGACTCGAATTTATTGCGCGAATCGAACAACGCGGAGCCGCAGCAGACGCAGTGATAAATGCCGTCGCGATGGTCATCCCAGAGCTTGCCGGTAAATGCGCACTCGGTACCCGCGTGGCGCGTGACGCGATATTGCTCCTCGGTCAGCTGTGCACGCCATTCGGCGTCGGTCTTGACGATTTTGTCCATGACTTTCCAGTGCGTAAGAGTGTGATTGAGCTAGCCTAGCGCGATCAGCCCGATTGGGACAGACGAACCACCTGCGATGTTCCGAATACTCAATATTCCACCCCTGTTTATTGCGTCCTGCGCGGTTGCCGCAATCGCCTGCGATGCGCGCCGCCGCTTGCCCGCGTTCTACTTGTTCAAACCACTGACCACGGTGCTGATCGTCGCCAGCTTTCTCGCACAGGCGCCAGTAGCGTCGGCAGCGGCACGGGATTGTGTGCTGTTCGCGCTGCTGGCAAGCCTGGCCGGAGATATTGCGCTGATGTTCGACGGCACACGCGCTTTCGTGGTCGGACTTCTCGCATTCTTGTGCGCGCATCTGGCGTTCGCGGCCGGACTGTTGTGGGACTTGCCACGATTCGCGCTGGGTATTCCTGCGGCAGCGGGTCCGGGTGTGGCCGTGGCGATGTTGGTGGTGCTGTGGCCGCGAGTGGGCAGATTACGCGTCGCGGTTGTGATCTACGCGATTGTGTTGACCGCGATGTGGCTGGCCGCCGCGGCGCGCTCAACGGTGCTCGGTGACAGTGCCGCCCAGCTTGCGCTGATCGGAGCCAGCCTGTTCATGCTGTCCGATGGTGTGCTCGCTTGGGATCGTTTCATAAACAGGTTCAGTTTGGCGCGAATGCTGGTGCTGGCTACCTATTTTCCTGCGCTATGGCTACTCACCTGTTCCGGAACGTTCTGAAACCGGAACGGCTTATCAGGGATTCTTCGGGATTCTTCGTGCTATTTTTGCAGTTCCCAGAAATGAGGGTAGTGACCGTGAGAGCATGGAGCCTGAGCTTGTTTACGACCGCACTGGTCGCTGCTTGCGCGAGTAACGCGCCGACCCAGCAGAAAATCCTTCCTTCCGGTATCGAGACGCAATATTTCGACGCGTCGGTGCGGCCGCAGGACGACTTTTACCGATACGTGAACGGTAAGTGGCTGGATAGCACGGAAATCCCTCCCGACAAGGCAGTATGGGGGTCGTTCACGAAGGTTGAAGATGACGCCCAGACCGCTTTGCGGGATATCGTCGAAACCGCGCAGCGCGACAACGCTGCCAATGCCGACCCGGACAGTCGCAAGATCGGTGATCTATATGCGAGCTTCATGGACGAGGAACGTTTGGAAAGCTTGGGCATGAAGCCCTTGAAGAGCGAATTTGCTCGTATCGATGCGATCCGGGACAAGAAGGAGATTCCGGGGTTGTTCGCACATCTCGGCCAGATCGGTGTGACTGCCCCGTATATGTCGTTCGTGCATCTCGATAATCGTGATTCGACGAAGTACATCGTCGACCTCTACCAAGGTGGCCTTGGCCTCCCCGATCGCGACTATTACCTGAAACCAGATGACGCGAAACTGAAGGATGTCCTCAAGAAGTATCAGGCGCACATCGGACGAATGCTTGCACTTGCCGGCGATAAGCAGGCGACACGGGACGCGACGGCCATTGTCGCCATCGAAACGAAGCTGGCGAAGGCACAATGGACCAAGGTCGCGAATCGCGATCCGGTGAAGACCTACAACAAGTACGAAATCACGAAACTTGCGACGTTGGTACCCGGCTATGACTGGAAGCACTATCTGGTCGGAGCCGGAATCGACGGCAAAGTTGGCTATCTGATCGTCAGTCAGCCGAGTTACCTCACCGCGTTCGGTGCGCAGCTACGCGCGACATCGCTCGCCGACTGGAAGGCGTATTTCAAGTGGCATGTGTTGTCGGATTTCGCGCCGTATCTCTCGAAACCCTTTGTAGAAACGAATTTCGCGTTTTATGGCACCGTGCTGCGCGGGGTGCCGGAAAACCGTCCGCGCTGGAAGCGCGGTGTGTCCCTGGTCAACGAATCGATTGGAGAAGGTTTGGGCAAGCTGTATGTCGCCCGGTATTTTCCGCCGGAAAACAAGGCGCGCATGCAGGCGTTGGTCGGCAATCTGCTTACCGCGTACAAGCAATCCATCGAATCGCTGGACTGGATGGGTCCGGAAACAAAGCAAAAAGCACTCGCCAAACTCGCGAAATTCACGCCCAAGATCGGTTATCCCGACAACTGGCGTGACTATTCAGCGCTTGCGTTTTCCTCCGACGATCTGCTCGGCAACGTGATGCGTGCGGAGGCGTTCGAGTACAAGCGCAACATCGACAAGCTTGGCAAACCGGTCGATCGTGGTGAGTGGGAAATGACGCCGCAGACCACCAACGCCTACTACAACCCGGAAATGAATGAAATCGTATTTCCGGCCGGTATTCTGCAGCCGCCGTTCTTCGATGCCAATGCCGACGATGCCGTTAATTACGGCGGTATCGGTGCGGTGATCGGCCACGAAATCAGTCACGGTTTCGACGACCAGGGCAGCCAATACGATGGTGACGGGAATCTCAATAATTGGTGGACAAAGGATGACCACGACCGCTTCGCGGCAAAAACCAAGGCGCTGGTCGCCCAGTACGCCGCTCTGGAAGCGGTTCCCGGCTATCACATCAATGGCGAATTGACCCTGGGCGAGAATATCGCTGATAACTCGGGCATTGCGATCGCATACAAGGCCTACCAGCTTGCGCTGAATCACCAGCCGGCGCCGGTGATCGATGGCATGAGTGGCGACCAGCGCTTTTTCGCCGGCTGGGCGCAAGTGTGGCGTGCCAAGGTCCGCGAGGCCGAATCGATCCGCCGCGTTAAAGTAGATCCGCATTCACCGCCGCCAGTGCGGGGCACGGCGCCGCTGCGGAATCAGGATGCGTTTTACCAGGCTTTCGGCGTCAAGGAAGGCGACAGGCTGTATCTGCCGCCGGATCAGCGCGTCACACTCTGGTGAGACGCCCCATTTTCGTTTCGTATGTGAACACGATTTGATGGCCGTTAAATTTGAAATAACCGTGTCAACGCGCTCCTATCTTATGCGTTGCACAGTGGGGTATTGCCGCTTAGTAGCAACGCGAAAAAAGCAGCGCGAAACTACGTTTCGTGATAGTTTGCTCGCCGCGACTGCGCCTGTGTCGAGCGGGTTCAGACGACATTAAGTTGCAAGCACCGAAACTGTAATACGCCGGTTCTCCGCCGCGTCGTGCGGCGGAGTAACGGTAAACCCAACCGTCAAGGAGATTTGAAGATGAACAAGCTGCTTTCCAGCGTCCTTCTGTCTGGTGTGTTGCTCGCCGCCGGCCAGGCTTTCGCCCAGGACGCCGCCGCCCCCGCCGCTGCTCCGGCCGCTGAAGCCGCCCCAGCTCCGGCTGCCGAAAAGGCGCCGGCCAAGAAGGCCAAGAAGCACCACCACAAGAAGAAGAAGGCGGAAGACGCTGCTCCGGCCGCTGCTCCGGCGCAGTAAGTTTCAGCCGGTTGTACTAAGGCGGCCGCGTGAGCGGCCGCTTTTTTTGGCTTGGGGCCGACGGACCTCTCTCAAAGCCAGTCGCGCACCCGATTCCAGGCTTCACGTTTAGCCGCCGGCGAAATACCCGCGTTCGCAGGACTGGTCGATGGCAACACATGCAGAGGCACTCTGTCGAGCTGAGGACCAATGCTTGGCACAGCATGCTTGCGGAATAGCGCTTCCGCCTTACGGCCATTCAAAAATACGGCGCGGATTTCGGTGTGCATGGCGAAAAATTCCGCGAAATCGTTCACCACTTCGCTTGCCGGGCAGATCGCAGAATCCAGGCTGCCGCCGCGCTCGCAGTGCTTCAGCACATCCCACACCGCGACATGCTGTTCGATCAGCCGGTAAACGCGTTCGGCGTAGGGCAGATCCGGGCTGGCATCGAACAACTCGCCCATCAGCGGCCAGAACAAGTTTTGCCGGTATGCGTAGTACTGATTTTCCTGCAGCGACTTTGCACCGGGCATCGAACCCAGAATCAGGATGCGAGCGTCGCTGCGCTCGATCGGTGGAAAGCCAGTCAGTAGTAAGCGGTGTTCAGCGGTTCCGGCAGTCGATGCGGCGGCGTTCATTTAAATACCCGTACGATCAGCGATAGTACGAGCGAGACCAGTAGCATTGTCGCGATCGGTACGTAGATCCGGAGATGTTCACGCTCGATGACGATATCGCCCGGCAGACGACCGATCGGCAGCTTCGACAGCCACGGCCACGCGAGTCCGGCGAGCAGTAGCAGGAGGCCGATGGCGATCAGAATTTTCGACATGGAATCGCTTGACGGATGTCCGACTCAAATATGGAATGATAGGTGCTGAACCTATAGTCGACACTGGAATTTCAAGAGCGTACCGAATGCGGACAAGCTGGGCGATGGTACTCGAACATCAGGGCGGTCCGCTGGTCGCTAGGGAGCGAAAAGTGTCGGAGCCCGGGCCGGGACAGGTCTTGCTCGAAGTCACGGCATGCGGTGTCTGTCGCACGGATCTGCACCTGCTCGATGCGGAGCTGCCGGAGATCCCTTACCCGATCGTGCCCGGCCACCAAATCGTCGCGCGTGTGCGGGCGCTCGGTGCTGGCGCAGGCAACCTGAGGATAGGACAGCGCGTCGGCGTGCCCTGGCTTGGCTGGACTTGCGGTCATTGCGAATTTTGTGCGCAGGAGCAGGAAAATCTTTGCGATACGGCGCGCTTCACCGGCTACCAGATCAACGGCGGCTATGCGACGCACTGTGTCGCCGACAGCCGCTATGTATTTCCGTTGCCCGAGGGCTACGACGATCTAGCGGTGGCGCCGCTACTGTGTGCCGGCCTGATCGGTTATCGCTCGTTGCGGTTGTGCGGCGATGCCCGGCGCATCGGCTTTTATGGATTCGGTGCGGCCGCGCACATCATCGCGCAAGTCGCGCACTGGCAGGGCCGCGAGGTGTACGCGTTCACCAAGTGCGGCGATCACGCGGCGCAGACGTTCGCGAAAACGCTCGGCGCTTGCTGGGCCGGCGCATCGGATGAGGCTCCGCCGACTCTGCTGGATGCCGCGATCATCTTCGCGGCTGCCGGCGAGCTGATTCCTGCGGCGCTGCGAGCGGTGCGAAAGGGAGGTGCGGTCATTTGCGGTGGCATTCACATGAGCGACATCCCGGCGTTCCCGTACTCGATTCTGTGGGGTGAGCGGCGCGTTCAAAGCGTGGCCAATCTCACGCGTCGCGATGCGATCGAATTTCTCGATCTGGCGCCGCGCGTGCCGGTGCACACGCAGGTGCACGCTTATCCGCTCGAACAGGCAAATAAAGCGCTGGCCGATTTGCGCGCTGGACGGCTGACGGGTGCCGCGGTATTGACGGTGAGCACTTAGTCCACTAAACCAATGACATTCCACCCCTGGCTAAGCGCGCCACTCGGGCGCGCAGCTTCGTCGCAATTGCTCGCAATAGAACCACTATTGCTGTGCTTCGTTCCTCATATGACATCCGGATCGACACGCCCAACCCGGGGCGAAGTCACTGGTTCAATGGACTAGGGCTCGCGCATTCGTGAAAGCTACTATTTGTTTACGAGCGATGCGCTGGATGTTCGGCGCAATACTGTTGCTACGACTGTTGTTCCCGTTCTTCAATTCGCCGCTGCAACACCTCTTCTCCGATCCATTCCGGCACTGGGAGAACGGTCTCTATTTTCGATATCCCAACGTCATGGGCAGTGGTGACCCCTACCTATATCAGCTCTGGATCTACTTGTTGCAGCTGATAGACACGCCTTCGCATGCGCCGATCCTCGCCGGTTGTGGCTTGCTCTGTGCGCTGATGCCCTACGGTTGGTATCGCGCCCTCAAGGAAATACTTCCTTATAACTGGGCACTTGGGGGCGCGCTGGTGATGGCCGTGCTGCCGGGCTTTGTCGGCATTTACGCGTACTTCATGAACGAGACGCTGCTGCTTACACTGACCGGCTTCGCCTTCTGGCTCACGTTCCGTGCTCAGCGCAAGCGCAGCATTGCAGCGTTCGCGGCGGCCTGTGCGCTGTGGCTGGCGGCGGGTTTCACGCGCAGCATTGCGTTGCCGATGGCGCTGCTGTGCCTGTTATCGATATGGCTGCCGCAGCCACGCAAACTCAGCAAGGCGTTGATCGGGATTACCCTGCTGTCGCTGCTGGGGGTGCCGGCCGGTCTCCACAGCCATGTCAATCTCGGCTATTACGCACCATTCGGCAATCTCTATCTCAACGAAATTTATGAGCAGAGCGGCAAGAGGACCATTGCCATTGATTTCGGTCCGAAAGGACACTACGAGTTCGGTTCCCCCAGTTTCTACAATCCCACCTTCTACCCGATCTCTAGCTGGACGACAGACCGCATCGGTACCGCTGCTATCGCTATCGATCTGACACAGGGGCGCAGGCCTTGGGTGGCCGAGCTTGAGCGGATGCGGCGCGAGCGGACTTTTTCGCGTTGGCACGATCTTCGGGAAAACTTCCTGTTTCTCGCATTCGGCCAGCCTTGGCCCGACGGCGATCTCCATTCGGTCACCGGCTGGCTCGCGGTATGGACTCGTTGGGTCTGGTTCCCGCTGTTCGTGGTCGTGGCCTTTGGGGCGGCCAGAGGTTGGTTTCGTGGCCGTGAATGGTTGTTGCCGGTGTGCGCACTGGGTATGTTCGCTTACCTGACTGTGCAGCGCGAAGGGGTACTGGAGGCGCGTTTTCGCAAGCCGCTCGATCCTATTGCAGCAGCAGCGGCGGTGGTGGTCATGTGTTACCGCGTGACACGGCGGTCTGCTGTTCCAAACGGATCTTTTTCACCGCTGCCGCCGGACTGATCGAACTGCGTCCCGGCGTTGACCCTATCAGTGTGCGAGGTGTGCGGACATCTCCAGCCCACTACGATCGATCTTGATAAACCACTTGGGTTTCATCCGACCGAAATCCCGACGGATGTGGGTGCGCAGGGCCTTCTTCGGATCGAGAACGACGGCTCCATTGGGGCTGCGCCAGAAAACGACCCAATGCCAATACGGAATTTCTTTTTCGAGATGCCACTTGATCGAGAGCAGGGCCAGGTCGGGCAGGGTGTCCCACGAAGTGAATGCTGATTCGCCAGGAGAAGCGTGCACGCCGAACCGCCGCAAAAGTGCGCGAACGTGCGCGGTGTCGGACCAGAGTCGCGGATCATCGGCGACGATGCCCAAAGAGTGAGCGACCGTTCGTGCTCGCGTGTACGAGACGCCCGCCAGCACCGCGACACTCGCGATGCCACAACCGGACGTCTCCAGTTGGACGACAGGTTTCAGGATCCCGCTCGTATTCCGCAAATCAGTGAACCTTGCGCGATTTCCCCGCGAGCCGCGCCGCGTCGGCGTTGCCCTTGGCGTTGCCCAGGTCTGGCCGAAGTTTTTGCTTGCCGCCCTGTGCGGCGGCTTTCTTGGCCGCCATCGCTTCCTTGAGCAGCTCGGCCGCCGATTTCTTGCGTTTAGATTTGTCAGACATGGCTATTTTGCTGCGCCGGAACGACCTTTGAATTGATCCATGGTGTGGTAGACGCCAAACAGGCGGTCGGCGACGAAATCCCACATTGGTTGCGGAAGCGAGCCTTTGGCAAACATTGACAAGCGCACGGTCCACGGCAGGGTCAGCACCGGTTTACCGACCTTCATCGCTTTCCAGACACGATCGACAACGTATTCCGGCGTCATGATCGGCGTCATCAGCGGCGCCTTGGCGCCCTCAAACATGCCGGTGCTGATATAGCTTGGGCACACGGTCGTCATCTTCACATGATGATGGCCTGCCTGCTCCAGTTCCAGCCGCACCGAATCGGACCAACCGGTCGCTGCCCATTTCGATGCGCAGTAGACACTCATCTTCGGATTGGAGATCAGACCGGCTGCGGAGGCGATGTTGACGACACGGCTTTCATGTCCGTTTTCGATCATCGCCGGCAGGAATTCGCGCGTGATGTACATCAGTGCAAGCGCGTTGATGGACATCGTGAAGAACGTGTCCTTGATGTGATCGTGCTCCCAGAAGTACTTGCCGCGCACGACGCCGGCGTTGTTGATGAGAACATCAACGTTGCCAATTTCTGCGCGCACACGCGCTGCGGCAGCAACGATCGATTCGAGCTTGGACACGTCGACAATATAGGAGTGAACCTTGCCGCCGATAGCGGCAAGTTCCCTGACGGTTTCTTTCAGTGCTGCTTCGTTGATGTCCCAGAGCACGACGGCAGCAGCGTTTTCCTCGACCGCCAGTTGGGCGTAAAGCTTGCCCATACCCATTGCAGCGCCGGTGATGAGAACGGTCTTGCCGGATACGCTCTGCATCGAAAATTCTCCTGTCAGGCGGAAATCGCGTCCTGAGTCTATGTGCGGTGCAGCAGGCAGACAAGCGAGCGCTGCGCAGCAGCGGCTGCCGCACTCATCCGTTTTCGGCTTCGACCTCCACCGAGAAATTGTCGTTGTCCACGCGCAAATGTACGGTCATCGGCTGGCAGCAGACTGGACAATCCTCGGTATAGGTCTGTGAGCCGGCGCTGAGATCGAGGCTCAGTTCGACGGTTTCCCAGCAGTACGGGCAGGTGACCAGCGCATCTTCGAGCATCGCGAACCTCTATAAAAATTCATGAAGCAAGGCATTGAGGTGCGCGCGGCCCAAGGTTGAAGCACGCACGCCGTTCGCATGCTCTTCGATCAGACCTTTTTGACGCGCCCGGGCCAGCGGCAGTTCCAGCCTTTCGGCGGAAAGTCCCGTGCGCCGCTCGAAATCCGCGAACACGAAACCTTCGTTGAGACGCAATGCGTTCATTGTGAACTCGAACGGCAATTCGGCGGGAACGACGTTGCGCTCCTCCTGAATGGCTGCCGCGCTACCCGCCGCGGTCAGAAACATACGTGGATGCTTGTGCCGTGCGCGCCTGACGATGTGCAGCGTTTCGCCGGTCATCTGTGAGCGCTTTGAATGTGCGCCGGCGCCGATGCCGAGGTAGTCGCCGAATTCCCAATAGTTGCGATTGTGCCGGCTTTGCCGGCCGATCTGCCCGTAAGCGGACACTTCATACTGCGCATAACCATGCGTTGCGAGCAGTGCTTGTCCGGCAAGCTGCATTGTCCACGCAGTGTCTTCGTCGGGCAGCGGTGGCGGTCGGGCGGAGAACTCGGTGTTCGGTTCCAGCGTCAATTGATAGTAGGACAGATGCTCTGGCGCGAGCGCGATTGCGGCACGCAGATCGCCGGCCGCGCCATCAGGCGTCTGTTCCGGCAGCGCATACATAAGATCCAGATTGATGTTGCCGAAGCCGGCGGCGCGCGCCTGACTGAAAGCGCTGATGGCTTCGTCGCGGCCGTGAATGCGGCCGAGCCGGCGCAGATGGGCGTCGTCGAGACTTTGCACGCCGATCGACAGGCGATTTACGCCAGCGCCGCGATAGTTGCGCAGATGCCGGATTTCCGCAGTGCCGGGATTGGCCTCCAGCGTGATTTCGATATCCGATGCGAACATCAGGCGCGCGCCGACCGCGTCCAGCAGTGCACCGATCGCGTGGCCTGAGAATAGGCTCGGCGTGCCGCCGCCGAGAAAGATCGAAGTCAGTGGCCGACGCGGCGATACGTCGGGTGCGGATTGCAGTTCGTAGTCGAGATCGCGAATCAGGGCGGCGATGTAGTCGTCTTCCGGCACTTCACTGCGCACGGCGTGGGAGTTGAAGTCACAGTAGGGACACTTGCGTACGCACCACGGAAAATGGACGTATAGCGATAGCGGAATCGACTGCATTTCGTTCGTCGCAGAGACACGATTCCGCACGGGCGCTTCAATCGCCACGCCGCAATGCCTCGGTCAGCACCGCGCTAGCGCGCGCGCGATGGCTGATGCGGTTCTTGATTTCCGCCGTCAATTCGGCGGCCGTGCAACCCTGATCGGGAACAAAGAAAAGCGGATCGTAGCCGAAGCCATTGGTTCCTTTTGGCTCTCGCACGATACACCCTCGCCACAAACCCTGTGCGATCAGCGGCGTGGGATCATCGGGATGACGGAGAAGCACGATCACCGAAACGAACCGTGCACCGCGCTGTTGATCGGCCACATCGCGCAATGCAGTTAGCAACCTGCGGTTGTTGGCGTCGTCGGTTGCGTCATCGCCGGCATAGCGCGCTGAACGTACGCCAGGTGCACCATTCAGTGCATCAACTTCTAGGCCGGAATCGTCCGCGATCGCCGGCAGGCCGGATATGCGAGCTGCGTGCCGCGCTTTCAGCAACGCATTTTCGATGAACGTCGACGCGGTTTCGGCGGCGGCCTCATCGGTGAATTCAGCAACCAAGTGCACGTTCCAGCCGAGCGGAGCGAGCAATGCCTGCATTTCCGCAAGTTTTTTGGGGTTGCGACTCGCCAGAACGACGCTGCGATTCACGCTTGTCTCAACCGTTCAGGCCGATGGCTTCGTCACAGCCCAAGTGTAAGTTCATGCACTGTACCGCTGCACCGGCTGCGCCCTTGCCGAGATTGTCCAGGCGCGCGATCAGCGCGACGCGTTCGTCGGACCCGAACACGAAGAGGTCCGCGCGATTGGAGTCGTTGCTGCCCTGCACGTCGAAGGCGCCCTGGTCGAGTGCATCCGTCGCATCGAGTGCAGCCACGCGCACGAAGCGCTCGCCGGCGTAGCGCGCGGCCAGCGTCTCGTGGATTTTCCGACGGCTCGGTTTTGCCGGCAGCCGCTGCGGAAATATAGGCACCGTCACCGCCAGTCCCTTGAAGAAATTACTGACTACTGGATTGAACACCGGTACGGATTCGAGGCCGCTGTGCGTGCGCATCTCCGGCAAGTGTTTGTGATCGAGTCCGAGCGCATAGGGACGCGGGCTGGTCAGCTTTGCGTCGCCGCCAGCTTCGTATTGCGCGATCATTTTTTTGCCGCCGCCACTGTAGCCGGTCAACGAGAACGCGGTGACGGCGTATTCGCGCGGAATCAGGCCGGCGTCGACGAGTGGGCGCAGCAGCAGCACGAAGGCGCTGGCGTGGCAACCCGGCACCGCGATGCGCTTGCCGGCGCGCAGCCGCATGCGCTGATCCGGGGCCAGTTCCGGCAGGCCGTAAGTCCAGTCGGGCAAGGTGCGATGCGCGGTGCTGGCGTCGATGACGCAAGTGTTCGGATTCGTCACCAGCGCCACCGCTTCGCGCGCGGCGGTATCCGGCAGGCACAGAAACGCCACGTCCGCCGCATTAAGCAAGCGCGCTCGCTCGATTGAGTCCTTACGCTTGTCGTCGGTGATGCGCAGCAGCTCAATATCCGTGCGCGCGGAAAGATGGTCGAGCAGGCGCAGCCCAGTGGTACCTTCCTGACCGTCGACGAAAATCGTGTGCCGTTTCATCTTTGCGTTATTTCAGCTTGAAGGTGCGGATTTTCAGGCCCGCGAAAACTCGAATGCGCGCCGCAATGGCCATGCCTCCGTTGCCCACAGAATCAGCGCGATCAGCGGAAATTGCAATGGAATCCGCGCCCATGCCGCCCAAGTGGGGACGTGCTCCATGAATATGGAAATGCCGGCTACAGCCATGTAGATATTGGCAGGTAGCACGGCCAGCAGATACAGCGACAGCAGGAAGCCGATCTGCGGCAGATAGCGGTTCTGCAAAAGCGCTGCGGCGAACAGCAATTCCATGACGCCGGTGGCCCAGACGATTTGCAGTGGATACGGCAGCGCTGGCGGCACGATGCTCGCGAAATCCCTGTCGCTGGTGAAGTGCGTGATACCACCTGCCGTGAAGAACACCGCCAGCCCGATCCGGGATGCCCATTTGCCGTTCATGACTACTCCGCTATTGGCCGCATGCTCGGGATCCCCGGCCGTACAGTGGACGCGCTTTGGAGTATTTCCGTCGCAGTCCCATTCAGACTTTAGCGAGCGCCTGCCGCTGAATTTCAATCAGTTCCCCGATGCCCTTGCCGGCGAGTGCCAGCATCGTATCGAGTTCCTCGCGGCGGAACGCATGGCCCTCGGCCGTGCCCTGAAGTTCAATGAACTGGCCGGCTTCGTTCATCACCACGTTCATGTCGGTCTCGCAGTCGGAATCTTCCGGATAGTCGAGGTCGAGCACCGGCGTACCGCGCCAGATACCGACCGACACGGCGGCGACATGGCCGTGTACAGGATTTTTCTTCAGCGCGCCGCGGCCACGCAGCGCGTTGATCGCATCGACCATGGCGACATAGCCGCCGGTGATTGATGCGGTGCGGGTGCCGCCATCGGCCTGCAGTACGTCGCAGTCGATGGTGATGGTGAAATTGCCGAGTGCGTCGAGATCCAGCACCGCGCGCAGGCTGCGCCCGATCAGACGCTGGATTTCTTGTGTTCGTCCACTTTGCTTGCCCTGCGCCGCTTCGCGCTTGCCGCGCGTATGCGTGGCGCGCGGCAGCATGCCGTATTCGGCGGTCAGCCAACCGCCGCCCTGCTCTTTCTTCCACGCCGGCGCCCGCTCTTCGACGCTGGCGGTGCACAGCACGCGCGTATCGCCGAAGCTGACCAGCACGGAGCCCTCGGCGTGGCGGGTGAATTTGCGTTCGATCGTAACGGGACGAAGCTGGTCAGGGGTGCGGCCGGAGGAGCGTGTCACAGAGTCGGTTCAGGGGCGGAGCGGGCGCGAAGTATACCCCTCCACGGCAGCCGGTACGTCAGCAATACGGCTATCACCGCTAGATAAGTTAGAGGATCGTGGATGTCCGCCTTGACCAGCCACAAGTAGTGCAGGCCGCCGAGCACAATGGCGGGATAGATCAGGCGGTGCAGTGTTTTCCAGTGGCGTTTCAGGCGACGCTGCCAGCTGTTTGTCGAGGTAATCGCGAGCGGTAGCAGCAGCAGCCATGCGCTAAAACCGAGCGTGATGTAAGTACGTTTCAGCAGGTCATCTGCGAGTTGCGCGGGCGAGAATTCGAGATCGAAAATCAAATAGATTGAGAAATGCAGGCACACGAACGCATAAGCCCATAGCCCCAGCGTGCGACGGATCCGGATTGGCTCCAGGCGGCCGGTAAGGGTACGCAGCGGCGTCATGGCCAGTGTGACCAGCAGCAAGCGCAGCGACCACAGACCGGTGAAATGCTCGACGAACTCGATCGGATTCGCGCCGAGCTGCGCGTGGAAGCCGCGCCACAGCAGTTCGCCGAGCGGGACGAGCGCGAGCGCCCACGCGGCGATACGCCATGGCCACAGCCGCATCAGAAACTGTTCCGCAGGTCCATGCCGGCATACAGTGAGGCTACTTCCGGGTAGCCGTTGAACATCAAGGTCTTGCGCTTGAATAGCTCGCCGAGTCGACGCTCTGTTTTTTGGCTCCAGCGCGGATGGTCCACATCCGGATTCACATTCGAGTAAAAGCCATATTCCTGTGGCCCGACGAAGTTCCAGGTGGTCTCGGGCATCTGCTCGACGAAGCGGATGCGCACGATCGACTTGATGCTCTTGAAGCCGTATTTCCACGGAATGGTCAGCCGCAGTGGCGCGCCGTTCTGGTTCGGCAGCACCTTGCCATAAAGTCCGACCGACACGAACGCGAGTGGATGCATCGCCTCATCGATGCGCAATCCTTCGCGATACGGCCATTGCAGCGTGCTTCCGGCGTCCGGCATCTGCGTGTCGGCGAATAATGTGAAGAAGGACACGTACTTCGCTTTCGAAGTGGGCTTGAAGTGCTTCAGCAGATCGGCAAGCGGGAAACCGGTCCACGGCACGACGATGCTCCACGCTTCGACGCAGCGGTGGCGGTAGATGCGTTCCTCGAGCGCGTAAGGTTTTAGCAGATCGTCGAGATCGATCCGGCCCGGTGCTTCGCATTCGCCTTCGACCGTGACCGACCACGGACGTGTTTTCAGCGTGCCGGCGTTGCGCGCCGGGTCTTCTTTGCCGGTGCCGAACTCATAGTAATTGTTGTAGTGCGTCACATCCTCAAACGGCGTTGGCATTTCGCCGCCCGCCCTTTCTGATTTTTTCGCCACGTTGAGACCCACACCGGAGGCAGCTGGTGCGATGGATTTCGCCGCTGCCTGCTCAGCGTGTCCACAGCCAGCCATCGCCAACCCGATCGCGCCCAATCCCATCTGTGCGATAAAGCGGCGCCTTTCGAAGTACACCGTTTCCGGTGTCAATTCGGACGGGCGAACCAGGAACGGCCTTGTCGATCTAATCAGCATGCATATCCCCTTGTTGCAGCTTCCACCCTCTTTCCAAGTCAGACTTCATCATGGATGGCAAGGTTCAGGGTTAATATTTCGGATATACGGACTAAACCCCATTCCCGATGCGATTGGAAGAACTCACCGATACCTTTGAAATGCTGGCCGATTGGGAGGAGCGTTATCGCTATCTCATTGAAATCGGGCGCAAACTCGAACCAATGTCCGAGGCCGAGCACTCCGAAGCCAACAAGGTTCGCGGTTGTATGAGCCAGGTATGGTTGACCGCGCAGATCGAACCGGGAACGCCGCCGCGCCTGCACTTTCGTGGAGATTCTGACGCGCACATCGTGCGCGGGCTGATTGCGGTGCTGCTGATGCTGGTGACCGATCGCACGCCGCGCGAAATTCTGGCCCTCGATCTGAACGAAGCGTTTGCCCGGCTCGGACTCGAAAGCAATCTGACCATGAACCGTCGCAACGGTTTTTATTCGATGGTGGAACGAATCAAGGCGCTTGCCCAGGCGCAGGCCAGATAAATAAACGGTTGGCCGATTCACCTTTCCGGCACAGAATTCGGAATTCGCCTGAATATGCTTCGACCTTCGCGGTTCAAAATGCGAAGTAAATGAGGCGTTACGCAAGCTGTATAGATGAGGTTTTGATGCGTCGTGTTGGGGAGCTGGATTCGATTCGGGGCATTGCGGCGCTCGTCGTTGTGTTTCATCACTCCGCGAACGGGCTGTTCGAGCGCTGGAAATTCCCGCTTTATACCGGCGTCGGGTTGTTGCATCCGCACTCGCTCGCGCAGCTCGGCGGCTGGTTTTTGGCGACGCCGGCTCGGTTGTTGATCGCCGGCCCGTCGGCAGTCAGCATTTTTTTCGCGCTGAGTGGATTTGTCCTCGCGCTGCCCATTCTGGCGCATCGCCAGCCGCCTTATCGGCAGTACTTGATCAAGCGTTTCTTCAGGCTTTACATACCGTTCGCCGCCGCGGTCCTGCTTGCCGCAGTGCTATGCGCAGTGCTCGCAGCCAAGCCTGTCCCAGAGCTCGACGAGTGGTTCAACAGCTCGTGGAATGAGCCGGTGACCTGGCAGCTCGTGCTCGGGCATCTGGCAATTCCTGGCATCGATAGATTCCAGTCGCTGGACAATCCGATCTGGAGCCTGGTGCATGAAATGCGGATTTCCGTCGTATTTCCGCTGCTGGCGGCGCTGGCCATCGCATGGCCGCGGCGGGCGCTGGCCGGTGGCGTGTTTGCTTATCTCGCGCTCACGGCGCTGAAGAAGTACGGGTTAATCCATATCGGAGTGCCGATGATGCGCGACATCGCCGGCTCGTTCGCTGGTTCGGGTCAGCTGGCACTTTTTTTCATCGCCGGGGCCGCGCTCGCCGCGCATTTGGATGCGGTGAGGAACGCCGTCGACGGCCTGTCGTCTTTCGTGCGTATCGGCCTTTGGTTTGTTTCCGCTGTGCTGTTGTCGATTCCTGATTACAACATCTCCTACACATTCTTCTTCTTCGGTTCGTTGATCGGCGCATTGTTGTTGCTCGTGCTCTGCCTGACTTCTGCGCGCGCGCAGGTGATGCTCGGGCACGCGCTGCCGCGCTGGCTCGGTCGCGTTTCCTACAGTCTGTACCTGGTGCATCTGATCGTCATACTTGCGGTCGTTCATGCCTTTCACGACCGCGTGCCAGCCTGGCAATTGCTCACGGTCGCGGTGCCGATTGCGTTGCTGGTATCGGAAATCATGTGCCGCTGGGTTGAGCTGCCGAGCCAGCGTCTCGGCAAATGGCTCGCTGCGCGCATGGCGGCGCATGCGCTGGGCGCGGAGTGCGAGCCGGTCGTTATTTCTGCAACGACGCCGACTAGCGGGGATTCTCGAATATCCTAGAATCAGACTTCCCACAGTTTGCAAGGAAAGCCATGGCCGCCGGATCGATTCTGATTTTCATTATTCTGGGTTTCGCCTTCGTCACTGCGTTTCGTGCCGTCGTTACAGTGCCGCAGGGGCGCGAGTACACCGTGGAGCGCTTCGGCAAGTATGAGAAAACGCTGAAGCCGGGCTTGCATTTGCTAATGCCGTGGATCGAGCGTGTCGGCACGCGGCTGTCGGTGATGGAACAGGTGTTGGATGTGCCGTCGCAGGAGGTCATCACCAAGGACAATGCGATGGTCGGTGTCGACGGCGTGGTGTTCTACCAGGTGCTCGATGCGGCGCGCGCGGCCTACGAGGTGCAAAACCTCCAATACGCGATTCTGAATCTGACCATGACCAATCTGCGCACGGTGATGGGCTCGATGGATCTTGATGAGCTGCTGTCGCAGCGCGACCACATCAACACGCGGCTGCTGTCGGTGGTCGATCAGGCCACTTCGCCGTGGGGCGTGAAAGTCACGCGCATCGAGATCAAAGATATCCGCCCGCCGGCTGATCTGATCGATTCGATGGGTCGTCAGATGAAGGCCGAGCGTGACAAGCGCGCTTCGATTCTGGAAGCCGAAGGGGCCCGACAGTCCGCAATTCTCAAGGCCGAAGGCGGGCGGCAGGCGGAGATTCTCGCCGCCGAGGCCGAGAAGCAGAAACGCATTCTCGAAGCCGAAGGCCTGAAGGAAGCTGCATTCCGCGAAGCCGAAGCGCGCGAGCGTTCAGCCGAAGCCGAAGCGCGCGCGACGCAGGTGGTTTCCGAGGCGATCGCCAAGGGCAGTCCACAGGCGCTCAATTACTTCATCGCGCAGAAATACATCGAAGCATTGGGGCGCATCGCCGCAAGCCCGAATCAGAAGCTGGTGCTTATGCCGCTGGAAGCAGGCAACGTGATCGGTGCGCTTGGTGGCATTGCGGAGCTGACGAAACAGGCGATGCAGGGCAAGCCGTGACCGACTTCGCAGTCGAATACTGGCATTGGTGGGCGGCCGGCCTGGTGCTGCTGGCGCTCGAAGCGTTCCTGCCTGGCGCATTCTTTCTATGGCTGGGAATCGCTGCACTGATCGTCGGCGCCGTCCTTCTGGCCGTGCCGACGATTACATGGTTGTGGCAGGTGGTGATCTTCGCAACGCTGGCGATCGGCTCGATCTATACCTGGCGCCGGTTGCGCCCGCGCGATGGTGGTCGCGAAGCCATCGAACGCACGCCATTGAATGACCGCGGGCGCACCTATGTCGGCCGCGTGTTTTCGCTGGACGTGCCGATCGTCAACGGCATCGGCCACCTGCGTGTCGATGATGGGCAGTGGCGCATTGCCGGCCCCGACCTGCCGGCGTCGAGCCGCGTGCGTGTGACAGCGGTGGACGGCGCCACGCTGAAAGTGGAGAAGGTCGATTAGAAGTCCGCCGGACGTCGAAGCGCCGCATCCCGACGCGCGGGTTGCTCAGGCGCGGGCGACGATCTACACCTTCGGCGAGGAACTCGCGCACGGCCTCACGCACGGTTTCGGCGCGCTGCTGTCGATCGCCGGGCTCACCATTCTGGTCGCCAAATCCTATGTCTGGGGCCGCGCCGTCGATGTCGTGTCGTCGGCGGTTTTTGGTACCGCACTGGTCCTGATGTACACCGCTTCGACGTTGTTTCACAGCATCCCGGAGCCGGCATTGCCCGGCACCAAGCACATGCTGCGTATTGTCGACCACTGTCTGATCTATGTGCTGATCGCGGGCACCTACACGCCGTTCACGCTGGTGGCTCTGCACAGCACCAGCGGCTGGGCCCTGTTCGGTTTCGTATGGGCACTGGCGTTGATCGGCATCGGGTTCAAGCTGTTCACCACCGGACGTTTCGAGGTGCTATCGACCGCGGTATATCTGCTGATGGGTTGGTGCGGCCTGGTGGCAGCGAAGCCGTTGATCGCCAACATCGATAGCGGCGGCTTATGGCTGTTGCTCGCGGGCGGACTGTGTTACAGCTTTGGTGTGATTTTCTATGCTTGGGAGCGATTGCCTTACCATCATGCGATCTGGCACGCCTTTGTGCTTGCGGGCAGTGTCTGCCATTACTTTTCGGTGCTGTTGTACGTGCTGCCGGGGCCCGCGGCAAAGCTGTAGGGACATTCGACGACGACGATCACTTTCGCGGCAGTGGCGCCATCCGGCTGATGCAAGCGCTCAAAGACTTCGGCGGCGACCTTGGCTGGCGCAAACGTGACAAGCAGCGCCCATGGCAGGGTTCCAAGCGAGCGCTGAAAGTCGCGGCAACGTGTACTCCCGCGCTCCGCTGCAGACGATCAGGGGGTTGGACCCTCGGATGAAGCCGACGCAGTTTTGCCACCGCTTGACGTGCCCGACCCTGGCACCTCATGCACCGCGTAGGGTCCTTCGCGCGAGGCGTCACCCCAGGCCTGCGGGCCTGGTGCGGTAATGTTCGAAGTCAGCGAGGCCGAAGCTTTCAGTCGCATCGCATTGCCTTGTTCGAGGCGCGCAAAATTTTCCTGCTTCGTGTACTTCGGGGGCGGTGGTTCGTCCTCGAATTTGGGCGAAGTTGGCGGGCCTGCGGCCACTTTGGCCTGTGCTACAACCGTTTTGCGCAGCGGTACATAGTGAACGTTTATGCCCCTTTCCTGAAGCATGGCGATCATCATGATCGTTTCGGCAACGAAATCGATTTGCCGCGGCCGCAGCGGCTGCAAAGGGCCGATCAGCAGTGGCGACACCAGCGACGCCACCGTCTGCCTGAAGAAATCTTCCCAGAAGCGGAAATCGTCCTCGCGGGCGCCGAGAAACAGAGGCGCGCGGATAATACCGACACCATCGAAGCCGAGCTGCGCGACCGCACGTTCCATGCGTGCCTTGATGCGGTGGTGATGGAATGGTGAAAAGCGCGAGGCGAGCATAGAAGAAACGACATAGAAGCGTTTCGCACCTGCCGCGCGGCACGCTCGTGCGACATCCACCACCATGCCGTATTCGATGCGTTCGCGCTCTTGATACGAGCCGTCGCATTTGTCGAGCGTGGTGCCCAGGCAGCAGAAGACATCATCGACGGTGAGGCGGTCGCCGAATGCGCTCAGATCCGAGAAGTCCGTCCGCAGCCATTCGATGCGTGGGTCATGACCAGGTTCGCGGCGCGACAGTGCGCGCGCGGCGCCATAATTCGGATTGGTTATCAGCCGCCTGGTCAGGAGCTGGCCGAGAAATCCAGTGGCGCCGGCGATCAGCGCTGTGCGAGGCATCATGGTGATTCCAGTGAACGACGGATGCAGTTTAGCCAAGCCGGAGGAATCGCGCGTTAGACTGGGGTTCTCAATAGGAGTGAATTGATGGCGATCTGGAAGTCCCCAGCCAATCTCGAGGCTGTGGCCCGTTTTCAGCGGGGAACTCTCGGGGAACGAATCGGTATACGCATTACCGAGATCGGAGATGACTACGTGCGCGGCACGATGCCGGTTGACGAACATACGCGCCAGCCCTTCGGTCGCCTCCATGGCGGTGCTTCGGTCGCGCTCGCCGAAGAATTGGGCAGTTTTGGCGCCAATCTTTGCCTGGATGCGCAGCGGGAAGTCGCTTTTGGCTTGGAGATCAATGCCAATCACGTGCGCGGCGCTACTGCGGGAATCGTGACCGGCACCGCGCGCCCGCTGCATACCGGACGCACGACGCAGATCTGGGAGATCCGCATCGAAGACGAGCAGCAGCAGCTCGTCTGTATTTCACGGTTGACCATGGCGGTGGTGCAGCGGAGCGGGAAGTGATGAGCTCTGCCGTAACCAGCGGAATAGCTCCGTTTGTTCTCGATGAACGGCTGGCGACGAGTTGCCATCGGCTCGGCGTGTTTGAATTGTGCACGGTGCTGCTTATGAACGACGCGAGCTATCCGTGGTTCATCCTTGTGCCGCAGCGTCCCGGCGTGCGCGAAATATACGAACTGGCCGAACCCGATCAGTTGCTGCTGCTGCATGAGTCAGTGGCTCTCGGGCGCGCGTTGATGGCAACGTTCTGCGGCGACAAGCTCAATGTCGCGGCGCTCGGCAACGTGGTGCCGCAGCTGCATGTGCATCACATCGTTCGCTTTGCCGGCGATGCCGCGTGGCCGGCACCGGTGTGGGGCAAGGCGCCCGCGCGACCTTATTCAGCCACTGAGCTCGATGTCCGCGTTTCGGCGCTGCGGCCGCACCTGCCGGCCGGATTTCGGCCTGCGGTTGCCGGATAATGGCAACTCCAGTAAACTCCGCGCCCTTTCCCCGATTCACAGTTTCGAGGTTGGCCATGAAGCCGGACATCCACCCGAATTACTCGGAAGTGACCGTCACTTGCAGTTGCGGTAATTCATTCCTGACGCGCTCGACGGTAGGCCGCAATCTGCAGATCGAAGTCTGCGCGAAATGCCACCCGTTCTATACGGGCAAGCAGAAGGTCGCCGATGTCGGCGGCCGCGTTGACAAGTTCAAGAAGCGCTATACAAGAGCTGCGTGAGCGGTTTGCGCTGCCCTTTACAAAGACCGGCCGCCCATGGGCGGCCGTTTTTTTTGTGGTCGCGAACGCCTCGGATTCACGGCACATAGTAGCGACCGGGCGACCAAAGCCGGTATCCTATCGAACCCCTTGAACCCGAACCATGGCGCGCTTCTTGCGCCGCCGGGTGCGGGTATGTAATTAGAATGCGGCAATGCCGCAAAAAGCAGCTTCGACGGAGACATAGCGATGACGAGTCCGAGCTTCAGTCTGGTCAACAATGCAAACGGGGAGAAGGTCGATCTGCCAGCGGTAACGGGCGCGATCGGTACACCAGGACTCGATGTCGGCAAGGTTTACGACAAGCTGGGGGTGTTCACTTACGATCCCGGCTTTACATCCACCTGTAGCTGCAAGAGCGCGATCACCTACATCGACGGCGACAACGGCGTCCTTCTGTATCGTGGGTATCCGGTCGAGCAGCTTGCGCAGAACTCCAGCTTCATCGAAGTGGCTTATTTGGTATTGAACGGCGATCTGCCGTCGAAAACACAGCTTGAAGCGTTCGAAGCGTCGATCCGCCGCCACACGATGATCAATGAGTCGCTGACGCGTTTCTTTGACGGCTTCAACTACGACGCGCACCCGATGGCGATGCTGACCGGCGTCGTCGGCTCACTGTCCGCGTTTTATCACGACACCACCAACAACAAAGACCCCAAACACCGCGAGATTTTCGCGCACCGCATGATCGCGAAGATTCCGACCATCGCGGCAGCGGCCTACAAGAAGTATTTCGGTCAGCCGTTCATGTATCCGCAGAATCATCTGGACTATTGCAGCAACCTCCTGCATATGATGTTTGCGGTGCCAGCGGAACCGTACCGCGTCGATCCGGTAGCGGCGAAGGCCCTGGACATCCTGTTCATCCTGCACGCCGACCATGAGCAGAATGCTTCGACCTCGACGGTGCGGCTTGCAGGATCCACGGGTTGCAACCCGTACGCCGCCATCGCCGCTGGTATTGCCGCCCTGTGGGGACCCGCGCATGGCGGTGCCAATGAAGCGGTGCTGAAAATGCTGGAAGAGATCGGCGACGTAAAGGGCGTCCCGGCGTTCCTGAATAAGGTCAAGGATAAGAATTCCGGTGTGCGCCTGATGGGTTTCGGCCATCGTGTCTACAAGAATTTCGATCCGCGCGCGAAGATCATCCGCGAGCAGTGCCACAAGGTGCTCAAGCACCTCGGCAAGGACAACGATCCGCAGCTTGAACTGGCGATGAAGCTTGAGGACATCGCGCTGTCGGACGACTATTTCAAGGAGCGCAAGCTGTACCCGAACGTGGATTTCTACTCCGGCATCATCTACAAGGCGCTCGGTATTCCGGTGAACATGTTCACACCGATGTTCGCGATCGCGCGCACCGTCGGCTGGGTCGCGCACTGGACGGAAATGGTTGCCGAACCGAGCATGAAAATCGGTCGCCCGCGGCAGGTCTATATTGGTGACCCGAGCCGTGACTACAAACCGATCGGCAGCCGCTGAACGAATCTGCTCGCCGCCCGTAGCGGAAAAATCCTCGCTGCGGCGGAGATTTTTTGGCGGACTAATTTCCGATAGCGGTGTCCGGTATCTGTGACGCGAGCGCTTCCGCCTGTGCCAGCGTAAGGCGCTTCATCGGCTGGCCGTCGATCGGTGACAGCAGCGCACGGCGCAGATCCGAAGAGGGAAATACCGCGACATCGATGCCGACATCGTCAGTATCGAAACGGAGCAGCGGCGCGCGATAGACACCGCCGCCGGAATAGCGGTAATCGCGCTCCCCGGCATCGAACGGAATTCCCCGTTCCTGCATAAACACATCGAGCAGTTCGGCCTTGTCGGCGAAAGCATGCAGTTGCACCCGGTGGGCGTCGGCGATCGCACCGCTGATAACGCCGCCCGCCAGTCTTGGTTCGAACAACGCCAGCAGTTTCATCGCGCGCACCGCTGTTTCGCGCAAATGCCGCAAGCGGCGTGAATATTCGCTGCCGCCGAACAGGCGCTGGTATTCGATCACTGCTGCTTCGATCCGTGCATTGTCGGGTAGTGTGGCCCGCGAACCCGCGCCCAGCCGCTCGGCGGCCTTGCGTTTGGCGGTGCCGTAATCCACCACGGCTTCCTCGCAGATGATGCGCGCCGCTTCATGGGCGAGGTTGTCGGCGTCTTGCGGCGATGCGCGGCGTCCCATCGCTAATCGCTCCTAGTACAGGACGTCGGTCAGGGTGCCGCCGTCGCCGCCCGGTACGCGACCGTCATCCTGCGGCGGCAGGTGGTCTTTTTGCGCGATATCGGTAATGGCGCCCGCGAAACCCGCATCGACACGTTTGCCTGTCGTTGGATTGACCAGTACGTCGACGACGTCGTCCGGACGTGGCAGCACCTGCGGAGGCGTGTCCTTAAGCGCCACGCGCATGAAATCCATCCAGATCGGAAGGGCTGCCTTGGCGCCCACTTCGCCGCGTCCCAGCGACGTGGGCTGATCGAATCCGGTCCAGGCGATGCCGACGAGACCCGCGTTAAAGCCGTTGAACCAAGCGTCGGTGAAGTCATTGGTGGTTCCGGTTTTTCCGGCCAGATCGCTGCGTCCGAGCTGCTTGGCCTGTGCGGCGGTCCCGCGGGTGACAACGTCGTGCATCATGCTGGTAATCATGTAGTCGGTCGCGGCATCGAGTATGCGCGGTGCCGCCTTCGCGCCTCCTGGTGTGATGACGCCATCTACGCAGTCCGCGCAGGCCTCGACAGGATCGGCGTGGAAAACTTCACTGCCGTCCTGGCGGCGGATCGATTTGATCAGATACGGATCGACGAGAAAGCCGCCGTTGGCGAACACGGCATAGGCGCGCGCCATCTCCATCGGTGTCAAATCCGCAGAGCCGAGCGCCAGCGTCAAGTTGCCCGGTAGTCGCTCTTTTGCGATGCCGAAGTGTGATGCGAACTCCACAGCGTAGTCGACGCCGACCGCCTGCAACAGTCGTATCGATACCAGATTGCGCGACTCAGCGAGCGCGTCGCGCAGCCGCATGGGTCCGTCGAACTTGCCTTCATAGTTGTCCGGACGCCATTCGTCGCCGGCGTCGGCGTTGGCCAGGACGACCGGCGCATCGAGGAATACCGACGACGGCGTATAGCCTTGGGCGAGCGCCGCGCAATAGAGAAAGGGCTTGAACCCGCTGCCGACCTGGCGCCGCGCCTGCGTGGCGCGGTTGTATTTGCCGGAATAAAAGTCGTATCCGCCGACCAGCGTCCGGATTGCACCGTCGCGCGGATCGAGCGCAACGAAGGCCGCTTGCACCGACGGGATGTGTGCCAGCCGCCATGCGTCGTGCGCATCCCGGCGGACGTGTACCAGATCGCCTGCTTCCGGCGGGCGCCGTCCATTCGTGGCGGTCCAGGCGAATGCTGCTTTCGGCAGATCGATGACGCCCTGGTCCTCGGCAAGAACTTGCAAGCGGTCCGGCGAGCGATCGACGACAACGGCGGCCACCAAGTCGGCGGGCGCCGGCTGCGCCTCCAGGATCGATGCGAGCACGGTGCTGTCCGTTACATGCTGCAGCTCGCTGGCGGCCTCCGGCGGGATCTGGCCTTCGGCGCCGTCGTAACCATGACGTTCTTCGTAATCATAGATGGCAGCGCGCAGCGCACGCTGCGCAGCCAGCTGGTATTGAGAATCCACGGTGGTGATGACGATATAGCCGTCTCTGTAGGCGCTTTCGCCATAGCGGTCGTAGAGTTCGGAGCGCGCCATTTCCGCGACGTAACCGGCGTCCACGTCGACCTCCGGCGGGTGCTCCGTCGCCGTGATTGGTTCGGCGAGCGCGATCCGGTAGCTTCTGTCGTCGATATCGCCCAATTCGTGCATACGGCGCAGCACGTAATCGCGCCGCTCGCGTGCGTGCGTGGTGTTCGCCAGCGGATTGTCGCGGGAGGGCGCTTTCGGCAGACCGGCGAGCACTGCCATCTCGCCGATCGTGAGATCGCCGACGTCCTTGCCGAAATACACTGCGGCGGCGGCGCCAACGCCATACGCACGGCTACCGAGGAAGATGCGATTCAGGTACAGCTCCAGGATCTGCTGTTTGCTCAGCTCGCGCTCCATTTTCAGGGCAAGGAAGATTTCCTTGAACTTGCGGTCAAAGGTGCGTTCGCTCGACAGAAACACATTGCGCGCCAGCTGCATGGTGATCGTGCTCCCGCCCTGGCGCTTCTCGCCGGTGCTGGCCAGGACTACGCTGGCGCGCAGCAGACCCAGGACATCGACGCCGGGGTGACTGAAGAAGCGGTCATCCTCGGCGGCCAGGAAGGCATGCACCAGCTGCGGCGGGATCTGTTCGTAGCGCAGTGGAACGCGGCGTTCGGCGCCGAATTCGCCGATCAGCTTGCCGTCGGCGCTAAAGATTCTCAGCGGCGCGCCGAGCTTTATCTCTCTGAGGCTTGCGACCGGTGGCAGTTGCGGTTCGTAATAGGCGCGCAGCCCCAGAAATGCGAGTGCGGCACTAATGAACCCAAGCAACAGTAGGGCGGCGAAGCCGATGAGGATACGGGCGGTCAAGGTCATGTTCGGTTCGCCGGGCCCAATTCTTGCCACCGTCCGTCACGGGGTTTGGGGCTTTTATCAGACACTTGGAGAAGCTACTTAGAGTTGCGTCGTAAATACGTTGCGCTATAGTAGCGCGAAAACAGGGGCGTACCGGTGCCTGTCTGGGGCCGACGCATTCTCAGGTGCGCGGGGGCTTAATGTCTATCTTGCAAACGCTGCGCGGTGGAGGATCGAAGACGCTGATCGGGCTGGACATCAGTTCCAGCGCGGTCAAACTGCTCGAATTGGGCCGTCGCGGCGAGCAGTACTCCGTCGAAGCCTATTCTGTGGAACCGCTGCCGCCGAATGTCGTCGTCGACAAGCAGGTGACGGATCCCAAGGTCGTTGGCGAGGCAATCGCCCGTGCGGTCAGCCGCGCGGGTGCGCGCGGCAGGATCGCCGCGGTCGCGGTTGCCGGCTCTTCCGTCATCACCAAGGTCATCAATCTGACCGCCTCGCTCGGCGAGATGGAGATGGAAGCACAGATCAAGGCCGAAGCCGATCAGTACATCCCGTATTCGGTAGACGAGGTCAATCTCGATTTCCAGGTCATCGGTCCTTCGGCAAAAGATCCGACCACCATCGATGTGCTGCTGGCTGCCTGTCGCAAAGAGCAGATCGAAAGCCGTATCGCTGCGCTCGAGATTGCCGGGTTGACGGCGAAGGTCGTCGATATCGAGGCTTACGCACTGGAAAACGCCTGTGCTTTCCTGCGCCATCAAATGCCCAACGGTGGACAGGGTAAGACCGTCGCCGTGGTGGATATGGGTGCAACCACGACTTCCGTGCTTATTCTTCACGATCTGCTGCCGATCTATACACGTGACCAGGCGTTCGGTGGCAAGCAGCTCAGCGAGGACGTGATGCGCCATTTCGGGATGTCGTTCGAAGAGGCCAGCAAGGCGAAAAAGGGCGATACCTTGCCCGAGTCCTACCGGAATGAAATCCTGCCCCGCTTCATCGATGACATGGCGCAGCAGATCGATCGCTCGTTCCAGTTCTTTTTCGCCTCGTCGACACAGTATTCATCGATCGATCAAGTGATTCTGGCCGGCGGATGCGCGCACATTCCCGCGATGGAAGCTGCGGTCCAGGACCGGTTGAAGGTTCCGTGCGTGGTTGCGCGGCCGTTTGCCAAGATGTCCGTGGCCTCACGGGCCAAGCCGGCTCAGCTCGCCAAGGACGAGGCGGCGCTGCTGATCGCTTGCGGGCTTGCCTGCCGCGCGTTTGACGAGGAGCGCTGAAGCGCCATGACCCGGATCAACCTGCTCGACTGGCGTGCTGAGCGCCGCAAGCAACGCCAAGAACAGTTCATCGTCATGCTGGCAATCGCCGCGGGGGTTGGCGTGGTGTCCGTTCTCCTCGGAATCGCCGTCATGACCAGCGAGGTTGACTACCAGAAAGAGCGCAACGAATACCTCAAGCAGCAGATCGCGGAAGTCGACAAGCAGATCACCGAGATCCAGGAGCTGGAAAAGGTCAGAGCGAACCTGCTGGCGCGCATGAAGGTCATTGAACAGTTGCAACAGAGCCGGTCGGCAACGGTGCATTTCTTCGACGAAATCGTGAATACCTTGCCGGATGGCGTGTATATCACCAGCTTGAAGCAGAGCGATCAAACGGTCACGATCGACGGCGTCGCCGAATCCAACGGGCGCGTCTCTACCTATATGAAGAACCTCGACAGCTCGCCGTGGTTCGCGGATCCGCAACTGGTCGTCATTAAGACTAGCGACAAGAACAAGCTGCGCAGCAGCGAGTTCACCCTCAAGGTCAAGAATCTGACCAAGGCAACCGAAGCGAAGAATGCTGCGGGCGCAGGAGATGCGCAATGACGCCGCAACAGATATTCGAACAACTGCAGGGTCTCGATCCGCAACAGCCAGGAAACTGGCCGCGCTGGGTCCATATTTCTGTCGCGGTGCTGCTGGCAGTTATTATGGTTGGCGCGGGCATCTACACATTCGTGATGCCCGATTACGATGAACTGGGTGTCGAGCAGAAAAAAGAACAGGACCTCCGTACTGAATTCGAAACCAAGCAGAAAAAAGTCGCCGCACTGGATGCCTATAAGGCACAGTTGGCTGAAATGGAGCATTCCTTCGGTAACATGCTCAAGCAGTTGCCGAGCAAAACCGAAGTCGCGAATCTCCTCAATGATATTTCCCAGACGCGCGTGGCGAGTAGCCTCGACGAGGAGCTGTTTCAGCCACAACCGGAAGTGCCGAAAGATTTCTACGCGGAAATTCCAAACCGGATCGTCGTGACCGGCACCTATCATGAGATGGGCGCGTTCGTCAGCGGCGTTGCCGCACTGCCGCGCATCGTCACTATTGACGAGGTGGAATTGAAGCCGGCGGGCGGTGGTGGTCCGAAGGACGAGCTGCGCATGACGGCTTATGCAAAGACTTACCGCTATCTCGAGGACAGCGAGCAGCGTGTGCCGGCGAAGACCGCGAAAGAGGGCAAAAAATGAAAGGTCGATTTGCCCTGATAACTCTATCGTGTCTGTCGCTATCCGCCTGTCTTCATGACATGACTGATCTTGAGCAGTATGTGGCGGGAGTCAAGGCGCGCAAGACGGCGCGAATCGAACCCTTGCCGCAGATGAAGCCCTACGAAGCGTTCGCTTATGTTTCGGGCGGACGTCGCGATCCATTCATTCCAATGGCGCCCGCGCACGAGAATGGACAGGGAAGCTCGGCACTGCGCCCGGACATGAATCGCAACAAAGAGCCGCTGGAGGAGTTTCCGCTAGACGCGCTGAAGATGGTCGGCACCCTGCTGTTCAACAACCAGAACTACGCCATGGTGAAGGCCCCGGACGGGGTTGTCCATCACGTTGCCATTGGGGATCACATGGGCCAGAACTACGGCAAAATCACTAAGATCGAGCCGTCAGCGATCAGTTTGACTGAGATCGTCCCGGACGGCTTCGGTGGCTGGGCCGAACGGCCCGCTTCGTTGGCGATGTCCGAATGAGATACGAGGGGAGTGCAATGATGCGAGCACGCTGGAATGGGTCATTCGGACATCTACGGTCCATGAGCCTCATTTGGGAACGGGCAGCAGCCACGGTTTTCGTCGCGCTTCTGCTCGTGGGTTTCCATTCGTCGCTGCGCGCGGAGGGGCAGACGCACAGGACATTGCAGTCAGTGGAAGTCACGACGCTGGACAGCGACCGCGTGCGGCTGACGCTGACGCTATCGGAACCCGCTCCGGAACCCGTGGTTTTCACGATCGACAAGCCCGCGCGCCTGGCGCTCGATCTGCCTGATACGGCGCTCGGCGTGACGGATCGCTACGGCAAGATCAATATCGGCAACGTACGGGGTTATGCCGTCGCGTCGGCCAAGGATCGCACGCGATTGGTCGTCGATCTCACTCAATCGGTCGATAACCACGTTCAAGTTGACGGCAACAAGGTGATCTTGATTCTCGACGCTGGAAGCGCCGTATCTGCAGCAGCCACTGAGGCTCAGAGCGTCAAACCCGCCGGCCCGGCAGCCACCACGACTCCCACGATCGGCAATATCGATTTCCGGCGCGGCGAGAACGGCGAGGGCCGGATCATCGTCACACTCAGCGATCCCCATACTCCGGTCGATGTGCAGGAAGAGGGTGGAAAAGTAATCGCCACTATTAAAGGCGCGGCGTTACCGGATCGCCTTGGCCGTCGCCTCGACGTACTCGATTTCGCCACTCCGGTGAAATACATCGACGCCTTCCGTGACGGAAGTAATGCGAAAATCGTAGTCACCCCGATCTCAACGGGAGATTTCGAGCAGGTCGCTTATCAGACCGGCGATGCTTTCACCCTCGAATTGCAGCCGCTGACGCAGGCTCAAGTCGACGCCAAGAAGCGCGCCGAACCTACTTATACGGGCGAACGTATCAGCCTCTCGTTTCAGAACGTCGAGGTGCGCGCGCTGTTGCAAATTATCGCTGACGTTGCCGGCAGCAACATGGTGGTCAGCGATAGCGTGCAGGGTACCTTGGCGATGCGCCTGCAGAATGTTCCGTGGGATCAGGCGCTCGATATCATTCTGCGCACCAAAGGACTCGGCATGCGGCGCGAAGGCAACGTGATGCTGGTTGCGCCAATGGAAGAGCTTGCGCAGCGCGACAAAGTCGCGGCAGAAGCCGACAAGCAGCAAGTGCAGCTGTCACCGCTGCACTCCGAGATCATTCAGGTCAATTATGCGAAGGCGTCGGATATCGCGGCGCTGCTCAAGTCCGGTGACAACTCGATTCTTTCGGAACGCGGTCGCGCTACCGTGGATGAGCGTACCAATACGCTGCTGATGTTGGAAACGCGTGACAAGCTCACTGATATCCGCGCTCTTATCCAGCGACTGGACGTGCCCGTGCGACAGGTACTGATCGAATCGCGGATCGTCATCGCGAAGGACAACACTGACAGCTCCATCGGTGCTGTACTCGGGTTGACGACATTTTCTCAGGCCAAGAACGGTAATTTAATCAGCACCTCCGGTTCGGCTGCAGGACTTGGCGGTATGAATTCGACCTACGCAAACAGCGGCGGTACATCTATCACGGTTCCAACGAATGATTTCAACGTAAATCTGCCTGCAGCGCCGGGAACAGGCACCGCGGGATCGATTGCCGCTTCTATTCTGGGCAAGAATTTTCTGGTCGACCTCGAATTGTCCGCGCTGCAATCGGAAGGGTCCGGTGAAGTTATTTCATCGCCGCGCGTAATTACCGCAAATTCGAAACAGGCCTCTATTAAACAGGGCGTCGAAATTCCTTATCAGCAGGCTTCGAGCAGTGGTGCAACCACTGTTTCCTTTAAGGATGCGGTTCTGGAATTGGATGTAACTCCACAAATTACGCCTGATCAGCGCATTATCATGGATCTTACGGTTCATGATGATAGCGTCGGCGTGAATGTTCCCACCGGGCAAGGCGGTTCGATACCGAGTATCGACACTCGTGAAGTCAAGACACAGGTGCTGGTCGACAACGGTCAGACAGTCGTTCTCGGCGGTATTTATCAGCGGACCGTGAACGATATTGTGACCAAGATTCCGTTGCTTGGCGATATTCCAATTGTCGGTTATCTGTTCCGTAATGTTTCGCACCAGAACGACAAGACTGAGCTGCTGGTGTTTATCACTCCCAAGTTGCTGACCGAGGGACTTCGGGTTTCTGCAGCGCCCTGAAAGACAGCTTCCTACCCGTTTACGGGTGCCGGATATTGGATGTTTCAGGGAATAGATTGTTAGCGATTGTCGTATGAGGACGACCCCCCGTTCGGTATGGATTAACTCATATCGGACGGGCCAAGAAGATAACGCCAGTCACGGCCGTCGCCAACATGGCCAAGCACAACAACATCTTCCTCATTGGGCCGATGGGTGCCGGCAAAACCACGATTGGCCGTCGGCTTGCGGATCTGCGCGCGCTGACTTTTGTTGATAGCGATCAGCAGATCGAGTCCCGCTGTGGCGTCGAGATCGCTTATATCTTCGAGAGGGAAGGCGAAATAGGATTTCGGTGTCGTGAGCGCCAGATCATTGCGGATCTGACGCTGATGGACGGAATCGTGCTGGCCACCGGTGGCGGCGCAGTACTCGATGCGGATAATCGCCGCTGCCTCGCCGAGCGCGGTTTTGTCGTTTATCTTCACGCGAGCGCGGAGCAGCAACTAGCCCGGACCGCGCGTTCCGGCAACCGCCCCCTGTTGCAGGGGGTCGATCGGCGTGCCACGCTGGAAAACCTGTTCCGTATTCGCGATCCTCTCTACCGTGAAATCGCCGACTTCACCATCAACACCGACGGACGAACCACCCGCGCGCTCGCGCGCGAAATCGAAAGGCGGTTCATCCTCACGGCGTCCGCGTCGCGAAGCAGCGACGCGTGAGCTGCGCGTCGATCTCGGCGCGCGCAGTTATCCGATCCGCATCGGTTCGGGATTGCTTGCCCAACCCGCGTGCTATCCAGAGCTGACCGGGCGGCAAGTGCGTTTGATCACGGATGAGAACGTCGCCCGGCATTATCTGAATCCTTGTCTTGCAGTGCTGAACCTGGAATCGTCTCAGGCGTTCGTGTTGCCGGCGGGTGAGACCCAAAAAAGCTGGAACAACGCCGAGCGCGTGCTGGACTGGCTGCTGGCAGCCAATCTGCCGCGTGACGCAGCCATTGTTGCGCTCGGCGGCGGCGTCGTAGGCGATTTGACCGGATTCTGCGCCGCCATTTATCAGCGCGGCATCGACTTCATTCAAGTGCCGACGACACTCCTTGCCCAAATCGATTCCAGCGTCGGCGGAAAGACCGGCGTCAACCACGCGCGTGGAAAAAATCTGATTGGGGCTTTTCACCAGCCGCGCGCCGTCGTCGCCGACACCGACACGCTGAAAACGCTGCCGCCGCGCGAGCTGTCTGCCGGTCTGGCGGAAGTCATTAAATGTGGAATGCTCGGCGACGCTGCTTTGTTCAACCGCGTCGAGCGGGATGTCGAGCGCATTCTCGCGCTGGATGGGAATATCGTTGCCGACACCGTCGAGCGCTGCTGTCATCTCAAGGCGCGGATCGTCGGCGTCGATGAGCGCGAATCGATCGCCGGCGGACCGCGCGCTCTGCTCAATCTGGGGCACACGTTCGGGCATGCGGTCGAAACCTATACGCACTATGAGAGTTGGCTACACGGCGAAGCGGTGGGTCTCGGTTTGTGCATGGCTGCTGATCTTTCCGCGCGGCTCGGCTGGATCTCCTCAGAAGATGCTACGCGCTGCGTGGCGCTGATCGAGCGTGCGCGCTTGCCGACGCGTCCTCCTCCCGGTATGACACCGGACGATTTCATCCGTTTGATGGCGCGCGACAAGAAGGTTGCATCGGGACGCGTGCGCCTGGTTTTGATGCGCGCCATTGGCGAAGCGCAGCTCACAGCGGATTTCGATCAGGCGAAGTTCTATGAAACCCTCGAGCATTTCTGCTCGGCTCCGCAAGTATCCGGAGCGCGAACAATCCCATGAGTCTCGCGCCATACGCCAGTGCACCCGAGCGCTCGCGCGGGCGCCGTCATCCGGAACCCGCGCCGGGAACGCGCAGCGAATACCAGCGCGATCGTGACCGCATCGTGCACTGCGCTGCGTTTCGCCGGCTCGAGTACAAGACGCAGGTATTCGTCAATCACGAAGGCGATTTGTTCCGCACGCGGCTTACGCATTCGCTCGAAGTCGCGCAGATCGCGCGCACCGCCGCCCGCGCGCTGGCGCTGAACGAAGATCTTTGTGAAGCGATTTCTCTCGCTCACGATCTCGGCCACACCCCATTTGGCCATGCCGGGCAGGATGCGCTGAATGACTGCATGCGCGAATACGGCGGCTTTGAACACAACGCGCAGTCGCTGCGCGTCGTCGATGAGCTTGAGGACAAGTACGCAGCATTTCGCGGATTGAATCTGACCTTCGAGACGCGCGAAGGCGTGCTCAAGCACTGTTCCGAAGCGCGCGCGCGCACCCTTGGCGATGTCGGCGAGCGATTCCTGAAACGGCAGCAGCCGAGTCTCGAAGCCCAGCTTGCCAACGTCGCCGATGAAATCGCGTACAACAATCACGATGTCGATGACGGCCTGCGTGCCCACCTCCTGACGATCGCGCAACTACGCGAAATACCGCTGTTCGCACGCCATCATGACGAGGTTCTGCAAACCTATTCGGGGTTGAACGATAAGCAGGCGCGCCACGAGACGGTGCGACGGATCATCAACACGCTGGTCACCGACCTCATCGAAAACACACACGCGCGGCTTCGCGAATTTGCGCCGTCTCATCCCGACGACATACGCGCGCAATCGCGGCCGCTGGTGGCGTTCAGCGATGCGATCCAGCAGGAAAATCTCGCACTCAAGCGCTTTCTGCGCGAACAGCTGTATCGCCACCATCAGGTCTATCGCATCATGGCCAAGGCGCAGCGCGTGGTCCGTGAGCTTTTCGTGGCGCTGTTCGACGATCCACGCCTGATGCCACCCGAATTTTTCGAAGAAGCGCAGACCGCGGAACGCGAATCCGGTCTGACCGGCCGTGCCCGCATGGTGGCCGACTATATCGCCGGCATGACGGACCGTTATGCGCTCGACGAGTATGATCGTTTGTTCGATCCGCGTCGGCTGCGCTAATTCGAGTCTGTTGGCCCTTAAGGAGCTCAGTTCAATGATGAAAGCATTGCGTTTCGATCGCACAGGAAGCCTGGACGCATTGGTCCTGCAGGAAGTACCCCCACCACGGCCGCAGCCGAACGAAGTCGTGGTTGAAGTGCGTGCGGCCGGACTCAATCCGAGCGATGTCAAGAACATCCTTGGCCGTTTTCCATACACGACGCTGCCGCGCACGCCCGGTCGCGATTTCGCAGGTGTCGTGATCGACGGGCCTGCGGACCTGATCGGCGAAGAGGTCTGGGGAACCGGCAAGGAATTCGGGTTCACCCATGACGGCAGCCACGCCGATCGCATCGCCGTCCCGCTGGACGGCATCGCTCCCAAGCCTTCGCGTCTGAGCTTCGCGCAAGCCGCCGCCTGCGGTGTGCCTTACACGACCGCGTGGGACGCGCTGGAGCGCTCGGGTCTGTCGCCTGGCGATGGCTTTGTCGTCATCGGCGCTAACGGCGCCGTGGGCCGCGCGGCGCTCGCGCTCGGTCGCTGGTGCGGTGCGCAGGTCATCGGTGTCGTCAGACGGAAACAGCAGGCGGAAGCGCTGGCTGCCGAAGGGTTCGAAACCGTGCTGATCGAAGGCGGGAGCGATTTGTCGTCCGCCGTGCGTCGCTATTACCCCGCGGGTGCCGATGTCATTTTTGACACGACTGGTGCATGGCTCGGACCCGCCGTCACCGCGCTGGCCGACTTTGGCCGGCTCGCCGTTATTACCGCACCCTCAAGTGGACATAGCGATCTGCCGCTACTAGAGCTATATCGGCGCGGCGGCAGCATCGTTGGCGTCAATTCGATGCTTTATGACAGTGCGACCTGTGCGCAGATGCTGGATCGGTTCAGTGTGGCTTTCGCGGTTGGGCTATTGCCGGTGCCGGCGCAACCCCGTGAATGGTTATTGAGCGATGCACTTGAAGCTTATCGGGAAGTTGAGGCGGGTGGCGCTCAGAAGATCGTGCTGGTGAGCGGGTGATTGATGCCGCCTTTCTCGTGTACTTGTCCTTTTATCTGAGCAATCTTGTTTAAGTGACTGTTTACAGCTAGCATTCGTTTGTACTGAATGCGCCGACTATAGGGCAGCAATTGGGGGAGAATCCATGCTGGGCAACCGTTTTTTGCAATCATTCGTGATATCGCTTGGCGCTCTGCTGGTTGCTGCATGCGGAGGTGGGAATGCAAGTTTTCTAGGAAGCGGAAGCAGCAGTGGTGGTAGCAGCAGTGGGAGTAGCGGCAGCAGTAGCGGAGGGGGCAGCCCAGCTTCCATCGTGCTGCTCGCGAGTTCGCCACAGCTACTTTCTGCGGCCAGCACATCCGACAAGGGTGTCACGATCACTGCCGTTGTCAAGGATGCGAGTAATAATTTGCTGTCGGGCACTGTAGTGAGTTTTGCGACAAGTTCCGGAGCAGTCCAGCCGGGAGGTGCGACTGATACAAATGGCACTGTTTCTACTGTCCTCACCACAGGCGGTGATCCAAGCAATCGTGTCATAACGGTTACGGCTACTGCAGGTAGCACGCAATCGACAATCAATGTCTCGGAAATTGGTACGACGCTTAGTTTGACCGGTTCAGGTGTGGTCGGATCAGGCGGGACGGCTACGTTGACCGCTACCCTTACCGACTCCTCGGGGCAAGGCATTTCTGGCCAAACCGCTACCCTTTCATCTAGTGTCCTGAATAACCCGATAGCTCCAGCTTCTGTGACTACCGATGCCAGCGGGCAGGCGGTTTTTACTTATACAGGTACGACTGGTGGTAGTGATACGGTTGTTGCTAGTGCCTTAGGGGTAACGACTTCAAAAATCATTTCTGTCTCGCCGACAAATCTAGTATTCCAGTCCCCGGCGGCCAATGCGACTATCCCATTCGGTCAAGTTTCACCTGTATCCGTCTTATATACCAATAACGGAGTGCCTGTGGCAGGCGCAACGATTAATTTTTCAGCGACCCGCGGAACATTGAACGGTTCGAGTTTGTCATCCACTACGGCAGTAACAAACGGCAGTGGAATCGCGCAAGTTACTATTCAGTCCAACGGATCTTCTGGTGCAGGCGGATCCGTGATCACTGCGCAGGTATCTGGAAGTGGTCCTTCGGCGACAGTGGGCGTCCAGTTAGTGGCGACGACGCCGGCGACGATTTCCGTACAGGCCAGTTCCTCATCTGTTGCTACTTCTGCTACTACCGCTATTAAGGTCTTGGTTCGAGATGCAAGCAATAATCTGGTTGCTGCACAACCAATTCAATTTACACTTTCGGATCCGACCGGAGGAGGCCTGTCCTCGAGCACGGCGATAACCGATTCAAGCGGTTCCGCGTCAGTTACTTACACCGCTGGTACTACAACAAGTCCGACTAATGGTGTAACCGTCACGGCGACGGTTACCGGGACTGCGGTGACGTCGTTCGCGAAGATTACAGTTGGTGGTCAAGCTTTATTTATTCGAATGGGAACATCCAATCTGATCGATGAATATGACCCCACAGGCGGAAAAAATTTCACTGAATATCAACTGCCATATTCGATTGTCGTCACGGATGCCGCTGGTAATGCTGCGCCACAAAATACGGTTGTTACACTTAAAATAAACTCACAATCATACGAAAAGGGTTATTGGTTCCTAGACGTACCCAACAGCACGTGGGCTTGGGTATATCAGCCTAAGGTCGATAACGACCCTAACATTAATCTCGATCCAAAGAAATTTGGTTGCGCGAATGAAGATGTTAATGGCAACGGCGTATTGGATGCTGGGGAGGATTACAACACTAACGGTATCCTGGATCCGGGTAATGTCGCTACGGTCCAATCCTCGTTGACCTTGGACTCTACAGGATCGGCGGGGTTCCTGATTACCTACCCGAAGAGCTTTGGCGAATGGGTAGAAGTGAACTTGCAGGCAACAGCCATTGTCGCAGGGACCGAATCATCAACAACGGTTACTTTCGTTCTTCAAGATCTCGCCTCAGATCTGCAGACTCTGACCGTTAACCCACCAGTTACGGGTGCTATCGATCCCGTTAATAATAAATTCGCAAGTCCGTTTGGGTATGGAGACTGCGGCGACCCGTTTTGATGGCTGGAATAATAAACGGGGTCAGACTCGACATATGCGGTGAGCCGGGGGGAGTAGCTCGCCTATTGCGAACTTAGGGCAAACCCGGCAATGGCGAAACGTCTAGAGGAAGTTATCGTCGCCGGCTAGGGAGTTCCTGGCTCCAGCGTCAGCAGCGAAATTTCCGGCGGCACACCGAACCGTACGGGCAGGTGGCTGGTGCCGATGCCGGTGCTGATGAACATATCCGTCTTCGCGGTGTAATGCCCGCCGACATAGCCGAACGCTGACGGCACGATCAGCGCGCCGAGCAGCGGCAGGCGGACTTGGCCGCCGTGCGTGTGACCGGTTATGAGCAGGTTGACGCGCGCTGGGATTTGCGGAAACAGGTCAGGCTCGTGCGTCAACGCGAGGATGGGTGCGCCTTCGGGTATTTTCGCCAGCGTGCCAACGATATCGGGATGTCCTTCCGATGAGTCCTCGAATCCGGCGACCCAAAAGCGCTGGCCGTTGCGATCGATCGGCACGGCGGCGTTATCGATCGGCACGATGCCGTTACGACGCATCAGCTCCCAATAGCGCTCCGGCGGCGGAACGGAATAGTCGTGGTTGCCGAGTACTGCGTAAATTCCAAGTGTCGCGTGCAGTCCTCCAAGCGCTCCGGCGACGACGGAGGCAGGCAGGTCATGACCGAGTCTGACGTGCTGCACAAAGATGTCGCCGGCGATGAATACAAGATCCGGATGCTCGGCGTTGCTCATCGCGGCGATACGGCGCAGCTTATTCTCATCAATGAACGGTGAGCCGGCATGAATATCGGCCAGGACGGCGATACGCAGGCCGGCGATCGGCGGCGGGCAGTGGCGCAACGCCACCGTGTAGCGGCTCACGCGCAGCGACGCGGGTTCGAACCAGAACGCGCGCAGGCCGAGCGCCACCATTACCGCGAGAAGGGCAATGGCCGCCCAGCGGCACGCCAGGCGGCCGCGCCGCATATTGGGGTTGATGGAACGCATGGATCGTTTCGAGAGTTTCTGATCGACTGGAATGACCGCGTGAGCGAACGCCAGTTCGATCTCGGCGGATGTATTACATCAGGCGATCAATCCCGGCGGCATTGAAACGATCTATCGGCGGTGCGCCGGCTAACTTCAATCGCTTAGTCCGCTGTGTTTCAGCAATGGCTCGATACTGGGCTTGCGTCCGCGGAATTCGACGAAGATATCCATCGCCTCGCGTGAGCCGCCCTGGGCCAGCACCGTATCGCGGAAGCGATGCCCGGTATCGGCGAATTGCCCAGGCGAACCGCGGCTTTCCTCGAACGCGGCGAACGCGTCGGCGGACAGTACTTCCGCCCATTTGTAGCTGTAGTAGCCGGCCGCGTAACCGCCGGCGAAGATGTGCGAAAAGCTGTTCGGCATGCGGTTCCACGCCGGCGGCGGAAACACGCTGATCTCCTTGCGCACTTGTGTGAGTGTTTCCAGCACACGTCCTTTTTGTTCGAGCTTGAAGTCGCGATGCAGGCGCAGATCGTAGAGGGCGAATTCGATCTGCCGGATGGTGGCGAGACCGGACTGGAATGTGCGGCTGGCCTGAAGTTTTTCCAGCAGCGCGTCCGGCAGCGGTTCGCCGGTCTGCCAATGGCGCGCGAAGCCGCGTAGCGTGTCGCGGTCGTAGCACCAGTTTTCCATGAACTGGCTCGGCAGCTCGACGGCATCCCAGGCAACGCCACGGATGCCGGAGACAGCGGCCTCATCGACACGTGTGAGCAGGTGATGCAGGCCGTGGCCAAATTCGTGGAACAGCGTCAGCGCTTCATCGTGCGTCAGCAACGCAGGCTGCCCCGGCAGCGGCGGCGCGAAGTTGCAGGTTAGATAGGCGACCGGCCGTTGCAGGCCGGTGCGTGTGCGGCGTCGCACGAGGCATTCGTCCATCCACGCGCCGCCGCGCTTGTTTTCGCGCGCGTAGGGATCGAGATAGAAGATGCCGATTTCGCCGCCATTCGCATCGCGCAGCGTGTAGGTGGTAACGTCCGCATGCCAGGTCGGAATGCTGGCGGTCTTTTCGATTTTCACGCCGTAAAGCCGCTCGACGAGCGCGAACATACCGTCGATGACCTGCGGTGCCGGAAAATACGGACGCAATTCGTCTTCGGAGAAGCCGAGCTTTTTTTCCTTGAGCTTCTCGGAGTAATACGCGGTGTCCCACGGCTGGAAATCGGCGAGGCCGTCGTACTGCTTGGCGAAATTCTTTAATTCTTCCAGCTCTGCCTGCGCGCGCGGCCGCGCCCGAACATTGAGATCAAGCAGAAAGCGCTCGACAGCATCCGGTGATTCGGCCATCTTGGTTTCCAGCGAGGCTTCGGCGAAATTGCGAAAGCCGAGCAGCTTCGCTTCCTCGTCGCGCAGCGCCAGAATTTCGTCCATCAACGCGGTATTGTCGAATTTGCCGGCCAGTGGTCCCTGATCGGACGCACGTGTTGCATAGGCTTCATAAAGCTCGCGTCGCAGATCGCGATTGTGCGCATAGCTGACGACGGCGTCGTAGCTCGGGAAATCCAGCGTCAGCAGATGGCCGTCGAGATTTTTCGCACGCGCTTTTTCGCGCGCGGCGGCCTTGCCCTGCTCGGTCATTCCGGCGAGTAACGCTTCGTCGGTGACTGGCTTGCTCCAGGCCTGAATTGCATCGAGCAGGTTTTCCTCGAACTTGGCTTGCAGTTCCGACAGGCGCAGCGCGATTTCCTTATAGCGCGCTTTCTTGTCTTCCGGCAGCGCAATGCCCGACAGCCGGAAATCGCGCAGCGCATCGTGGACGACCTTCTTGCGTGCTGGCGAAAAGGCCGGATAGGCCGGATTTGCCGCCAGCTTTTCGTAGGCGCGGAACAGCGCTTCGTTCTGCGACAGCTCGAGGCCGTATTCGGTGATCTTCGGCAGGCAGGTGTTGTAAGCCTTGCGCCAGTCGGTAGTGCTGGTCACGGAAAACAGGTGCGACACCGGGCCCCAGGCGCGTGAAACGCGGTCACCCATGTCTTCCAGCGGTTCGATCAGCGTTTCCCAGCTCGGGATGCGCCCATCGGCGAGCAACTCCGCGAGGCGTTTGCGACCTTCTACGAGTACCGCATCGAGCGCCGGTTCGGCGTGGTCCGGCAGGATGTGACCGAAGGCGGGAAGGGCGCCGGGAGCGGCGGGAATGAGTAGCGGGTTATCCATGGACTGGGCAGCCTGAAAATAATTGTTCGCTATTTTGGCGCGCCTTGGGCCGCACTGCGAGCGACGCCGGTCAGAGCCTGTCCCAAAATGGTCGTGTGCGAAGCCAGTTTTCGTGCCGCCGGAGCCGATAAACCGGCGCTTACGAGCGGTAAATGAGGATTTCGAGCGCCGCAAGAACGCAAGATGTTGAGCGCATTAATTTTTTGGACAGTTTCTCAGAATGACCCGCGCAGGCGCAGCAGCCACGCCATGAGGGCAATCGCCGCGGCGCAAAGCACAAGGCAGCCGATTGCAAGGAGTGTGTAACGGCTCGCCAGATATTCCCTGGCGGCGGCGGACAGCAGGTAAGGCCGCCCATCCGGTGGCGCGCTGAGCACGCTGAGGTCAGGGTCGACCGCGTGATCGAGCTGTTGCCGGCGCACCTCTTCGAGCGCTGCGCGCCGCGCCTGTTCCCACTCTCCGGAATCGATCGTGCCATCGTGATTGCTGTCGAAGCGACGCAGCAGTTCGCGGCGATCGCGTTTCCATTCGGTGAGCAGCTCGGTCAGGTCACGCGCTTCGTCGAACTCGTACTGTGCTGCCAGCGTGCGGAACCAGCCGGATGCATACAGATATTCGCCAACCGGCACGAGGCGTTCGTGATAGTGGTAGCGGCCGAAATTCAACCACGGCGTACGCGGCGGAATCCTTTGTGGACGCGGGAAATCTCCCCGCCAGCGCCGCGCGATGCCAGGCTTGATATCCGCGTGTTCGGGATCGACGATGCAATTCCCGGTAGTGTCGACGATAAAGAACAGATCGTCGCTGGTGCCGGACTCGATCTCGATCCATTCGGTTGTGCGGCCGCTGGCGGATGTGCCCCGCTCGTGAATCGCGTAGTGCCACCATACACAGCGGCTGCGGCTCAGCGGGCTGATGATCTCCGGCCCCGGCATCATCCGCGCATGGCCTTCGAGCGCGACGTAACCTTGTGCGGCGGAGCGGATGCGCGAAACCGGTAAATCTTCGACATGGCGCGCCCGGCGCAGGAGCACGAATGTCGCACCCAGCGCCGCCAGCACGCCGGTGGCGGCCACGGCGATCAGTGCATGGAAAACGCCCGGCGGCGCGTCGTGTAGCAACAGCACTTCAGTTGCGTTGCTGGAACAGCGCACGCATATCCACGTCGCGCTTTTCCTCCTCGCTGAATTCCAGCAGCGCAGCTGGCTTGAAACCAAACATCCGCGCGATAAAGGTGTCCGGAAACTGTTCGATGCGCACGTTGTTGGAGTTGACGTACTCGTTGTAGAACTCGCGCCGGTCGCTGAGCTGGTTTTCCAGGCTGGTGATGCGCGCCAGCAGTTGCTGTATTGACTGATTGGATTTGAGTTCCGGATAAGCCTCGGCGGTGGCGACGATGCCGCTCAGTCCCAGACGCACCTGCGCCTCGGCGGCGCCGACGCCGCGCACGTCGTTTTTTTCGCGCGCCGCCTGCAGCATCGAGCGCGCGGCCATGACTTTTTCCAGCGTGTCGCGCTCGAATTGCATGTACTGCTTGCAGGTTTCGACCAACTTGGGCAGCTCGTCATGCCGCTGCTTGAGCAACACGTCGATATTGCTCCAGGCCTTGCTGATCGAGTGTTTCAGCGCAACCAGTCCGTTGAAAATGAGGATCGCGTAAAGCAGTGTCGCTACCAGAATAACGAGGACGACGGTCGATGCCACGATATTTCTCCCCTATCTCGCGATAAACTTTGCCCCGAATCTGTCCCGAGTTGCTGATTCTATCGATAGTAGCACCCCGATTTCCCAAGGAGTTCCGCCAGTGCAACGCGTGCCCGCCTTTGTTTTGTGCCTGCTGATTCTCACAGGTTGCTCGAATCCCGCCATGCTCAACACGCTTACGCCGAAGAGCGGCTATGCCGCGGCGACGAACATCGCGTTCGACAACACCACCGGGCTGAAATTGGATGTCTATACGCCGGAGCACGCGCACAAGGCGCCGGTCGTGATCTTCCTTTATGGGGGCCGCTGGCAGAGTGACCAGACCAAGCCTAAAGAGGACTACCTGTTCGTCGGCCAGGCATTGGCATCGCAGGGTTTCGTCGCAGTCATTCCCGATTACCGCACCTATCCACCGGCGCTCTATCCGACCTTCGTGCAGGATTCCGCGAAGGCCGTGGCTTGGGTGCACGCGAACATCGCCACCTATGGCGGCGATGCCGACGGCATCGTCCTCATGGGACATGAAGCCGGCGCCTATAACGCGGCGATGCTGACCCTCGATCCGGTATTCTTGCAGGCCGCCGGCGGTTCGCGCGCCTGGGTGAAAGGCATGATCGGGCTGGCGGGTCCCTACGATTTCCTGCCGATCGTCGATCCGACGCTGCGTGCGATCTTCGGCTCGCCGGATCAGTACAACCGCACGCAGCCGGTGCTGTGGGTCGATGGCAGTAATCCGCCGATGCTGCTGATCCACGGCGAAGTCGACACCGTGGTGCCGGTGAAGAACACCCGCAGCCTCGCGCAGCACATCCAGAACGCGGGTGGCGCGGTGGAGACGGTGATCTATCCGGATCTCGACAACCGCTGGGTACTGAACAGCCTGTCGGATACTTGGCGTACGCGCGCGGATGTGCTGCCGAACATCGTCGATTTCGTGCGGCGCGTCACTGGCACGGCGGCGCCGGCCGGTACAACGCAATAAACGCAATGATCCGCACTTACCGCAACATCGCGCCGCGACTCGGAGCGAATGTCTACGTTGACGAGCAGAGCTGCGTCATCGGCGACGTCGTGCTCGGCGACGACAGCTCGGTATGGCCGATGGCGGTGCTGCGCGGCGACGTCAACCGCATTGTCATTGGTTGCCGCAGCAACGTGCAGGACGGCGCCATCCTGCACGTCACGCATGATGGGCCATACACGCCCGGCGGTGTTCCCTTGCTGATCGGTGATGACGTGACAATCGGGCACGCCGCCGTGCTGCATGCCTGCACCATCGGCAATCGCGTGCTGATCGGCATGCAGGCCACGGTGCTCGACAAGGTCGTTATCGAGGACGACGTGATGCTCGCCGCCGGCAGCTTCGTACCGCCCGGCAAACGGTTGTTGTCCGGCTATCTTTATCTGGGTTCGCCGGTGCAGAAAGCGCGACCGCTCACGCCGGACGAGATCGACAATCTCAAATACTCCGCCCAACACTATGTGCGGGTGAAGAACAGCTATCGCAGTGATGGTTAGCGAAGAAGCGGATATGGCCGATCGCGTATGGATTGTCGAAGTCGGACGCACGACGGTTTGCAGAACGAAAAGTAGTATTTTTTAGCACTGTTCAATTGATCGAAAAGAGAAAGTTAATGAGCAAGAAACTTGTGCTGCTGCGCCACGGCCAGAGCCAGTGGAACCTCGATAATCGTTTCACCGGCTGGGTGGACGTCGATATCACCGAAGCAGGGCGCCTGGAAGCGGTCGCCGCCGGCAAGCTGATGAAGGAGGAAGGTCTGTGCTTCGATGTCGCGCACACCTCCGTACTCAAGCGCGCGATCCGCACGCTGTACACCGCGCTCGAAGAGATGGACCAAGTCTGGATTCCAGTCGAGAAGACGTGGCGGCTCAACGAACGGCACTATGGCGCGCTGCAAGGGCTGGACAAGGCCGAAACCACTGCCAGGCACGGCGAGGAACAGGTCAAGATCTGGCGTCGCAGCTACGACGTACCGCCGCCGCCGATGGCGGAGAGCGATCCCGGCCATCCGCGCAACGATCCGCGCTACGCCAAACTCGATGCCAACGTGTTGCCGGCGACCGAATCGCTGAAAACCACGCTCGAGCGCGTGCTGCCATATTGGCACGACGCGATTGCGCCACAGCTCAAGGCTGGTCAGACCGTTCTGGTGACGGCGCATGGCAACTCCCTGCGCGCGTTATATAAATACCTCAACAACGTGTCGGAAAAAGAGATTCTCGAACTCAATATCCCGACCGCGATTCCGCTGCTGTTCGAATTGAACGACGAATTAAAGGTAAAGCGCTACCGCTACCTCGGCGATCCGGAAGCGGCCAAACGTGCGGCCGAAGCAGTCGCCAATCAGGCGAAGAAAAAGGGCTGAGCGGAAAGCAAAAAGGCCACACCCCTACGGAGTGCGGCCTTTTTTAGTGCGATCAGCCGAATCCATCGGCTATTCTAATTCAGAGTGCCGCCCGGTTAGGGGACAACCGGGCGGCGACTGTGCCTCGGGGAAAGGACACAGCTTGCAGCAAGTCGCCCGCTTCGGCAGGGGAGTCGGGGAGGGCGGACGACCGACGTAGGTTGCCCGGTTCGGGCTTAACCTAACCTGAATGATGCTGTGACCGAAGGGGTGTTTTCATGGGAGCGGTAACAGCGCCCGCACCGACAGCCACGATCGCGCATCGTCCGCGTCATTTTCGAACCACGCGCGCGCCGAGCCCAGGCGGAAGCTGTAGCCCCACGCGTCCATGTCATTGAATAAGCGACTGCGGCTATATCCGGCAACTTCGTCCGCAAGCAGGCACTGCAAGTAACAAACCGCCGCTTCTTCGAGATCATCGCCTCCTGCGCTGGTATGTGCGATGGCGCGACATGCTTCATCCATGCAGATCCAATGACATGCGGTGTGGAGCACAGAATGCACTGGGGTATCCCGGCGTGCGTACAACCGGTTGCCGATAAGCCCGGCCTCCGGCGCGCCCCAATAACTGCCGGGGATGTCCGCATGGTCCTCGACGAGTGAAATTACCAATCCGCGCTGATTCAGCAAGGCGCTCAATGCATTAGCGGGGAGATGGAATAGACGTCTGGCAGGGACGGGGTTGTCCGAAATGCCGGTTGTCACGAGTTGGTGGGAATCATGTCGCATGTGAGTGGTAGCAATGGCAACGCTTACACTCCGTGAGTCTGAGGACATCCTTCAACCCCATGTGCTCCGAATATATTTGCGGCGGTGAAAAGATTCTTGTTTGCGGGGGTTCGTGGTGGTTTCTGTAAAATTCGCAAAGGCTGCATTTGCAGATTGTGCAACCACATTGCAATTCTAACTTTCTGAAACTGAAAGCGGTGGAAATTCATTGACGAATTTTCTAAATAAGATATTCAAGGCGCCATCGACCGACGAGGCCAAACGGTTTTATGCTGATCTGGTCTCCGGAACGGCTAGGCGCGGCTTGTGGGGCAAGGAAAAAAGATTCGATCCATTGAAAGAAGCGAACTCCGACAATATCGAAAGGCATTTCGCTGCAAATGTTAGGCCTTACATTGCTGAGGGAGATGACGTCCTCGATTTAGGGTGTGGCTCCGGAATGTTCTTGGTCCGCTTGGCGAAGTTATGCAAAACGGTAGTTGGGGCAGATGTCTCAAAGCCCTTAATCGACATTGCTTTAAGTGCGGTCGAGACGTTGCGGTTGCAGAATGTGACCGCTCTGGAGGTAGGCGCCGGGGTACTGAGTTTTGACAGTGCGGCATTCGATAAGGTCGTGATGGTTGATGTAATTCATCACTTGGAAGATATCGAGAGCGTGCTCGACGAAGTACATAGGGTGTTAAAACCTTGCGGAAAACTACTGATATTCGAGCCCAACAAGCTGAATCCTGCGTTATTCATGATGTGTGTGCTTGATCGTAATGAATGGGGGTTGCTACCGCTTGGAACTAAAAGCGCTTATGAGAAAGTGCTTGCACCCCATTTTAAAATTGAACATTTCAGCTTTTGCGGCCTGTTAATCGGTCCTGATTCCAAGCTGGCCTTCGCCATCGCGAATTTGTTGTTGACGCCACCTTTTACAGTTGTTTTTGGGGTTTTTAGCCCTAAATTGTTCATTGTCGCTACGGCTCTGTAGCATAGGTTTTCCAATGGGATATGGAAATACCGAGTGGAACCTCCATTCCGGGACATGAAAGTCCGGATGGATGACGGTCTGAAGCCACGATGAAGCTCGAAATTTGTGCAATATGCCCGTTTCGCGCGTGGGAAGATCGACTACGCAATCGCACGTTTCAACAGCCCTCGAATCTTGCCGAATTGTTGCCGTAACTCAGCCGCCGCATAGCTCAAATAGTTCTGCGGTTCCCGCAGTGGTACGCAATGATCACCGCGCGCTTGAGTGTCGGCGAAGGCCGCGGGAAATACTTCGTTTTGCCGCACGGTAACGCGTAGCGTTAACCCGATGCGCGGGATCGCCTCTAATTGCGGAGAACCTGTGGCAGAGTCAACGTCCGGCGGGCCGACGAGGTCATAGGATGCATGAAGCAGACGGGGGTGGAAAATAAAGAATTCCCCTGGCCGTAACACCATTTTCACGAGATGGGCACTCCCGGTAGGATCGCGCCAGAAATTCGTTCCGCCCAGATTGTTGTCGGTGCCCGGGATCACATGAAATCCCTGACCGGCGAGTTCGGCATGCGTCATGGCATGGCTTCCGGGAAACAGAATGAGGCAATTCTCTTCCGTTGCCGCAGTGATGGCGAGTTGAATCGATAGCTGTTTTGAGGTATCCGCCAGCAAGGATTTATATTCATCGTGATGCCAGCGTATGCCTTCGCCGGGCTGGTGGACGAAAAAATTCGTGCGCCATAACACCAGATGAGGTTCCAGCAGTTGCTCTGCCTTGTCCGCAATCGCTTCCGTCGCCGTCAAGCAGCGTATCTCCTCCCAATCCAGATGGCGATTGCGTTGCGTGCTGAGCGCGGAGGATGTTTGCGCGAGTTCGCGAAGCAAGGTACTGGCGATGCCGTCCAATTCTGCTTCATCGACCGCTTTGAAAGGGCCGATGAAGCCGAACTCGGCGAAATCCTCGGCGGGCTTGCCGACGGAGCGTGAACCTGACATGTAATTTCCGACTGGCAGAATGGCTCTATAACAGTATGGCGACGCAGGAGGGCGGGGCGTTTAATGCTGCCCGAATAGCTCGTAGAGCTGCCCGCGGAAATAGGTTTTTCCGGTTGGGCCACCCGGAGGTAGCAGAATAAGCTGGCGCAGGAATGGCACTACGTCGATAGGGTCCTGACCCTGAGTATTCCGCTTATTTCTCGTCGGGCCAGGGATGAGCTCATTGACTAGAATATTGCGATGCCCCTGTTCGGCAATCTCGGAGGCAAGGCTACGCATGAGAATATGTGCAGCGGCCTTAGAGCTGCTGTAGGCGCTGGTTTGCGACTCAGGGGCAGCGGCCAGCCGGGTGGCGATGTTAACGATCCGTCCAAAACCGCTTTTAATCATGTAAGGGAGCACAGTCCGGCACAAAAGAGCGTAGCCCATCAGATTGGATTCGATCGCCGTTTGCCACTCTTGGTGAGACATCTCCATGAACCGCTTTCTTGGAACCATGCCCGCACAGTTTATCAAGGCATCCATCCGCCCAAAGCGGGCGATGGTGAGGTCCACGAGGCGTCGGACGTCCTCTGGTGACGTTATATCTCCGACGATCGTCAGCAAATGGCTGGCCCGGCCAGCAAAAGACCTTAATTTTTCGGGGTCATCGGCCTTATGCCCAAATAGAACGATTCCCTTAGCTTCCTGAGCGAGAATGGACGCCGCCGCACTACCGATCGCGCCGTTTGCGCCAGTGATTATGATCACCAGATCCGCCAATGAAGGCGCTTGTCCTCGTGTTTCCATTTGGATACGGATAATCCGCAATTGAAGAGAGCCAGAATGACGGCCAGACTACCGGAAAATCAAGGTACGCAGTTCCTATGAGGCCTGTTGGCCGTATCTTTGACCCACTTCGATGGATTCGACGAAGTACCGGCGATCCGTCCTTCTACATGGCGGGTCGCGCCCATGTAGTAAAGCCGTACTGCGCGCCTAGTTTGACGGCAATCAGGATCGCCACACTGGTTTGCGACGACCCATCCTGATTCCCGACCGGCATGACCGCGACGCGGAACCCCTCTTCGCGCAACAGCTCTTGCCACTGCTGCATGCTGAGCACCGGATAGCCGTCCCGCAATGTCGAATCGCGGAAGGACCACCATCCATCGAACAACCCGACTGTGCAGTCGGCGACGCGGCTCGGAGCGACGGTCTCAACCAGGACGAGATGTCCTCCCGTGCGCAAGGCGCGCCGCAAATGACGGATTGAACGCCGGATGTCCGGAGTGGCGTGGACGACATTGGCACCGAGCACGAGGTCGAAACTCTCATCGTTCAGGCCTTGCGTCGCCGGGTCTTTGTCGATATCCAAAGTCATTGCACGCAATGCGGCGCATTGAGAAAACTTCTGCAGTCCATGCGCCAGGAAGCTGGGACTGATGTCCGAGTACACATATTGATCGAGACGCTCGCCGATCGCGGGCAGGAGTGCAGCCGTCAGCGCCCAGGTGCCAGCCCCAACCTCGAGCACCCGCAAGGGCCGCCCATTGCGAATTTCGGCAAGGCGGGTGACAGCACCGGCCACCATGGCGTTGGCCAGTGCTAGCAGAGGGAACCGGCTATAGAAGACTTCCAGCTCGGTTACCGATCCGGACGAAAACAGCACGGCTACGGGGGACAACTTGCCCGAGAGCACACCTGGCAGCGCCGCTATGCACCGGAGCAACGTTCCCGCCGCGCCGCCTGCGAACGGAAAATCCGCTTCCAACATCGCCGCATCCGCGGCAATCTGAGAATAGTCTGGCGGGTTTTCACCAATCCATCGGTAGCCGTCTGGTTCGCCGCGAACCCAGTTGTCTTCCTGCAGAATGCGGACGAGCCGTTTGATCTGGGGCCGGCGCTCGAATCGTACGTTCATCCGCTGGCAAATTTCGTCAAGCGACATGACGGCCTGTCCATCGCTCCACAGGCCGCAGCGCTTCAGGGCCGTCGCAATCAGCGTCGAGCAGAGGCGGTCCAATCGTCGCGCCCCATCTTTTTCTTTCGCAAGATCATTGTGAAGCTGTGACGAGATCTGCGGACTTTTGCATGCTTCGACGATGTCCAGAAAGCTGGGATCGAATACGAAATCCGCGAAGGCACCGCTCGTCGCCAATTGCGAACACCAAGCTGCATTGTGCCGGCGCAGTTGATCGAGTTCGACCAACACGGCCGCAAGCTGGTGGTGAATAGAGTTCTCTTGCGATAGTGAAGACACGTCGCGATCCCCCTTATTGTCCCGATATGCTGCCCAAATTGTTCCCCGTTCGCTATTGATACGCTGCTTCTATTCAGCGATCAATAGGGTTTAGCTTTCTTTGGTGATGAGTGCATCGCGGATTTCGAGATTGTCGCGGATCGGAGCGTGCGAAACCCCGTCGATGTTTCACACCGCCGGGTTGATCGTCACCGGAATTTCTTTGTACGAAGGCGTGTTCGTGTGCAAAGACGTGAGCGCCACCGACAGCAAGGGTGACGCTTCCGGGAAGTAGGCAGCGGCGCATCCAGTAGGAATGTCGTAGCGCACGGCCTTAAACCCCCTCACCACGCGGACTTCGGCATCATCGCCGCACCCGCGCAGGTCGACAAGGTCGCCATCCTGCAAGCCGCGCGCGTGCAGGTCCGCGTCATTCATGAATACAACCTTGCGTCCGCCGAACACGCCGCGGTAGCGATCGTCCTGCCCATACACCGTGGTGTTGAACTGATCGTGCGAGCGGATCGTCATCAGGGCCATGACCCCTTCACCGTATTGCTCTCTCGCCCGCGCAATCGGTCCCCGCATCTGCACCGGATGAACGAAGAACTCAGCCTTGCCGCTGGCGGTTTTCCAGCGGCGCTCACGAGCGGCGTTGACCAGTACAAAACGCCCGGTTTCCGCCAGCTTGCGGTTGAAGTCGGAAAAGCCATCCACGATTCCGCGCTGGCAGCGTTCGATGATGTCGCGGATCAGAGCATAGTCGTCGCCCATTTGCAGCCAAGGAACGCCGCTGTCGGCTGCCAGCGCCTGACCGAGTCCGGCGACGATGGCGGGTTCGCTCATCATGGTGTCGGCAAGGGGCGCCTGGATGCCGCGCGAGGAGCGCACGTTGATCATCGAATCTTCCACCGTTACCACTTGCTTGCGGCCGTTGCGCCGATCGACATCAGTGCGGCCGAGTGTCGGCAGCAGCAGGCCTATTTGCCCCGGGTAGCAGTGGGTGCGATTGAGCTTGGTAGCGATGTGCAGCGTGAACCGGCAATGGCCGAGTGCGGTCAGTATCCGCGGCGAATCCGGAGCGGCAACGCCGAAGTTGCCGCCCAGGCTAAGCAGCGCCTTCATCTCGCCGGCTAGCAGCTTGCGGATCACGCCACTGGCATCAAGCCCGGAGATTCGCGTGAATTTCGCACGCGGAAATTCCGCAGCCATGTTGTCCAACCAGCGCTCGGATACGGCCGAAGTGGCACCCATCGTGCGATCGCCCTGTACGTTGCTGTGACCGCGCACCGGTACGGCGCCAGCGCCGGGACGCCCGATATTACCTTTGAGGAGCAGCAGATTGATCAGTGTCTGAATGGTGGCGACACTGTTCTCGTGATGGGTGAGACCCATACACCAGGTGGCCATGGTGGCGCGCGAGCCGGCGTACAGCTGCGCGAGTTCGTCAATCATGTCGCGGCTCACGCCCGATTCCGCGACGAGCAGGTCCCAGGGGTCTGCAGCGAGATCACGCGCCAGCATGTCGAAGCCAATCGTGTGGTCGGCGATGAAGGCCTCGTCGATCGTGCGCACTTCACTGCTCGCACGTGCTTGACCGTCCAGCTCGAGAAGGCGCTTCATCACTCCCTTGAACAAGGCGAGATCGCCGCCGATCCGCACCTGGTAGATCCGATGAGCCACGGCAACGCCAGCATTCGTGAGCATCTCGCCCACGCATTTTGGATCGGAGAAATTGGTGAAGCCGCGCTCCTTGAGCGGGTTAATCGCCACGACCTTGGCGCCGCGTAGCGTTGCGTCGCGTAGGGCCGCCATCATGCGCGGGTGGTTGGTTGCCGGATTCTGCCCGATCACCATGATCAGTTCGGCATGCTCGAAATCCTCCAGCGAACAGGTGCCCTTGCTGGAGCCGATCGCGGCTTTGAGCGCAAAACCCGAAGGTTCGTGGCAAAAGTTGGAAGAGTCCGGCAAGTTCGAGCAGCCGTACGCACGAGCTGTCAATTGCCAGAGGAACGCCGCTTCGTTGCTACTTCGTCCCGAAGCGTAGAAAGCGACTTGCTCTGGTGCAAGCGCGTGCAGTTCAGCACCGACGATGTCGAAAGCATGCTGCCAACTGATTGCGGTGTAGCTGCCATTGGCTGCCGTGTACAACATCGGCGCAGTGAGTCGTCCCTGAAACTCCAGTTCGTGATCGCTCAACGCGCGAAGCTGCTCGATGGTGTGCCGATCGAAGAAGTTCGGGTCCGCGGCTTTGCGCGTCATCTCCCAGGCGATTGCCTTCTGCCCTTGCTCGCAGCTGTCGACCAGCGGATTTCCCGGTTTGTCCGGAAATGCGCAACCCGGACAGTCAAATTGTCGCTGCTTATTGGCCCGAAGTAGAGAGGACACTGCCGTGAGTGGAATCCCCTGCTCGCGGAAGGCTTGAAAAGTGCTTTTGACGGCTCCGCGTCCACCCGCGGGTTTGTCACGGCGGTCAATTCGAATTTCGGGCGGATCGATTTCTTTGGTCATAGCCGCGAATGTCCCTAAGTGAGAAACCGACGCAAGACCCTATAACATGTTGGCCACAGATTTGAACTAGACTTTCAACCTACCCAGAAACATCAGTTTTCGAGCGACACTTTGGGTCAGTTTTCAAACGGTATCCAGAGCACCACAGCTTGAGGGAGCAACTGCCATGAGGATGTTTGCATATCCCTTGTTAGGCCTGAGTTTGGGACTCTCGATCGCATCATACGCGGCTGAACCAGGTATTACTGATGGTGGAATTCTGCTCGGCATGGTCAATGCGCAAACCGGACCGGCAGCCAGTCTAGGCCAGGGCATGTATCACGGTGCAATGGCAGCCTTTGACGAGGTCAACGCCAGGGGCGGAGTCAATGGCCGCAAGATCACTTTGATACTCGACGACGACGGCTATGAGCCCGATCGTGCCATCGCCGGCACTCGCAAAATGATCGACGAGAAGAGAGTTTTCGCACTATTCGGCTACGTCGGAACGCCAACCGCCAACGCCGTGCTGCCAATCGTCAAGGAAACGCATGTGCCACTGATCGGAGTATTCAGCGGCGCCATGACCCTGCGTCAGCCGGTGACGCCCGAGGTCATCAACATCCGCCCCAGTTACGACGACGAGACGGAAACTCTGGTCGATCATTTCGTTAACGACACTGGCGCCAAGCGCTTCGCTGTGTTCTATCAGAATGACGGCTTTGGCGCAGCAGTGCTGAGCGGTGTCGATAAAGCCTTGCGCAAGCGGAACCTGGATATCGTTGCCAAAGGGGCTTTCGAGCGCAACACGATCGACGTCGCCGCAGGACTTGCTGCCGTCAAGCAAGGGGATCCGGACGTGGTCATCATGGCGGGGCCCTATTCACCTTTGACCGCATTCGTCAAAGCTGCAAAGGAACAGAACCTGAAGGCGCAACTGGCAACAGTGTCCTTCGTCGGTACCGAAGCATTCGTCAACTCCCTGGGCGTGACCGACCAGAACGTGTTCATATCGCAGGTCATGCCCTATCCCGGTGATATCACCGTGCCGGTTGTAGCCACGTGTACGCGCCTGATGCAACGCTATTACCCCAATGAAGCGCTGGGTTTCATCAATCTGGAAGGCTGCGTGACGGCCAAGGCGCTACTGATTGCGCTGGAGAAGACGGGGCGCGATCTCACCCGCGAAGGGCTCCTCAAATCGTTCGAGGGATTACACCACGTCGATTTGCACGGACTGGATTTGACGTTCGCCGAAGACGATCACCAAGCACTCAGCAAGGTGTTTCTGACACGGATCGACAACGGCAAGATCTGGTCGATAACGGATTTGAAGGTCGCTCCTTGATCGCCGTGACCGGATGCGATCGTCAAACGATGGGTTGGAGCTTTTTGTTTTGATACTGTGGGTAGGTGTCGTTCTGCGCATAGAGATTATCGAAGACATACAGCAATCCTTTTCAGGACGTCTGCTCGTCCAGCCGTTCCAGCAACTGCTCAGGTGTGAGGATCTGCGGTAGGACTTCGGCGGTGTGGCCCGGGCGGTAGAGAATGTAGAGCGGTACGCCGTCGCGTCCCCAGTGCGCGAGTTCCTCGGTGATCGCGGGGTCGGGACGCGTCCAATCCGCAGTAAGCCAACTGACGCCGTGCTGAGCGAAGGCGTCACGCACGCGGCGATTCTCCAGCGCCACCTTCTCGTTGACCTTGCAGGTCAGACACCAATCCGCAGTGAAATTGACGAAGACGATGCGGCCTTCCTGCCGCAGCTGCGACAGTCGCTGCGGCGACCACGCTTCATGCTCCGTTGTTGCCGGCTTGATGGCTGAGGCACCGAGGACCGCTGGCTCGCCGGCGAGTGCGAACGCTACGCCGAGCGCAAGCAGGCGCGTCGTGCGCGCGAGCCAATGCCCGTGCCGCCAGAGCGACAGACCGACACCGAGCGCGACGAATCCGGCGAGCGCCATGGCAACGGTATCCGGTCCGGCCTGTCTTGCCAAGATCCACACGAGCCAGACGACGGTGAGGTAAAGCGGAACCGCCATCGCCTTGCGGAAACCATTCATCCAGGCGCCCGGGCGCGGCAGCAGCCTCGCCAGCGGCGAGAACCAAGCCAACAGCAGGAACGGCGAGGACAGGCCGAGCCCGAGCATTGCAAACACCGCCAGCGCCAATGCGGCCGACTGCGTCATCGCGTAGCCGAGCGCCGTGCCCATGAATGGTGCGGTGCAGGGGCTCGCGGCAATCATCGCCAGCGCGCCAGTGAACAGCGAACCCTGCCAGCCTTTGCGACGCGTCAGCGATTCGCCGACGCCCATCCACTGTGCGCCGAACTCGACGAGGCCCGACAACGACAGCGCCATCGAAAAGAACAGATAGGCGAGGAGGGTGATCACGATCGGCGATTGCAGTTGGAAACCCCAGCCGATCGCCGAGCCGGCGGCGCGCAGGCCGAGCAGCAGAGCGCCGAGTGTCAGACAGCTGCCGATCACACCCGCGGTGTACGCGAGTGCCGACCGTTGCTGCGCGCGCCGGTCGTCCGGACCGAGTTCGATGAGCGCCAGTGCCTTCATCGACAGCACCGGCAGCACGCAGGGCATGAGGTTGAGAATCAGTCCGCCGGCAAAGGCCAGGGCCAGCGCCATCCAAACATGAACGCCGCCGGATGTCCGTATCCGCGCCGGCTCGATGCCGCGCGCCGGAACTATCACAGCAACCGCGGCGGTGAACGACATCGCGCGCGAGCTGCCACCGTCGTCAAGGATCAGCACGCCATCGACACGGTCTGGTGTGCCCGAATGCGCACCGTTCAGCACCTGCTCAAGGTGCAGACGGTCGCCGTCCGCGCGCACCAGCGGTGCCGCACTGTCGTCGACGATGCCGGGTGAGACCGGCAGCCAACGCGCGCGCTCGAAGTGACCCAGCGCGGTGACGGGCGTCAGGTCGAGCGCGAGTTTGCCGTCGCGCAGGAGAGCGGAGGCGCGCAAATCAGTGGGGGCCGGCTGCGGTAGATGCACGCGTGATGTGTTGAACAGTGCGTGCGATGCTGATGCGATCGCAGCGGTGCTTACAAACGGCAAGGAGAGATTCAGCGACGCGTGTCCGGGAATACAAGCGTCGCTACAGGCGAGCCAGCGCGCTTCCGCTTTTAGCGAGACCGTCGTTGGCATTCCATGGTCAGGGATCCGAATCGCGATCGGTAGCAGGACGGAATCGCTGTAGACGTAGCTGGTGAGATCGCCGGCATGCAGGACTTCGGGTACCGGCCAAAGCGCGTCAGCAGCGGTGACGCCTTGTGGCAGTTCCCATTTTAGAGATGGTGCACGTCCAGACACGCCGGGGTTGCGCCAGTACACGTGCCAGCCCGACCGCATCTGCAGATGCAGGCCGATCCAGTTCTCTCCGGGATGCAGCGCGGTGTTTTCCGCAACGAGTTCCGCGGTCACTGGCGCGCCGACCGGATGCGCCGTGGCGGGCGCGATGGCGAATAGCAGCAGAAGGGTTTTGAGTAAAGTCGAAGTCATATCAGCGCACCACGTGAAAGTCGGCGTGTTGCGAACGCAGCCAATCCTCGGCCTGCGCGCCATGCAGCAGCGCAATCGTCGACAGCGCGCCAGCCTCGACGCAGGTGCCGCTGGCGACGGTGACGCTGCGCGGCGCGGCAGGCGGCGGCCAGCCGGTGCGCGGATCGAGGATGTGTCCGTAACGCTGTCCGCCCGCTTCGACGTGGCGGTGCGTGTCGCCGCTGGTGGCGACGCCACCCTGCGTCAGGCGGATGACGGGCGTGGCGGTGTCGGGCACGCCGCTGTCGATGCCCACCTGCCACGGCGTCCCATTCCTGCGCGGCCGATTGGCCGCGAGGTCGCCGCCGTAGTTGATCATCACCGGCTTGTCCGTTGCAGCCGACAGCAGGACGAGCGAGCGGTCCACGGCGTATTCCTTGCCGATGCCGCCGAAATCGATTTCCATTCCGGGCTGCAGGCGCAGCAAGGGATTGCGCCAATCCACTCGGTGCCAGCCGATCAGCGACAGCAGCGCATCGATGACGCCCGCGTCGGGCAACTTCCTGTCGGCATCGAAACGCCATGCACGGCGCAGGACACCCGATGTCAGATCGAAGCGTCCCTCGCTGGTGACATGGAGCTGGGCGCAGAAGTCGATGACACGCGCAGTTTCCTCATCGATTTCCACCGGCCGGCCTTCGGCGGAATTGATGCGGTTGACGATGTTGCCTTTGCGATAGCGACTCCACCGGTTTTCGATGCGCCAGCTTTCGCGCGCGGCTAGCGCAGTGAGTTCGTTCAACTCGTGCTTGTCCGCGCCGTCCACCAATACTTCGCAGGGCGAAGCCATCGCGCGGAAGCGACCGGCAAAGCCGTCTCCGGGCAAGCGAACGATGTCGATGGCGTCCGTCACTTGAAGCTGAAACCCAGTGTCAGATACGCGGCGTTCAGCGAGGGCGCGAGGTTGAACTGGGACAGCGCACTGCCCGCAACGGGCGGCAGCCCCGTCACCTGTCCGTGTTGTGTGTAGTACTCGGCGCGAATGTCCCAGCTCATGCCGTTGTGCAACTGGTGACCGTATTTCAAGCCAACCGTGTAAGCGCTGAACGCACCGAGCCGGGGATCGGCACTGGCGTACGGCAGCGTCGTCTCCTGCCCTTGATCCAGCGCGGCGTGAAAGAAGTCCGCCTGGTTCTGCCGGTACCAGCGCAGGTGCGGTTCGAGATACTGAGTGGAACCGAAGTTCCATCGGTTGCTGAGATCGGCGGTGTGCGACTTGATGCCCCAGTCGTCCGTCATGAACCGGTAGGAAAAATCCACGACGTCGGAATCGAATACAAAGTGCTTGTACTGCGCATACAGCGACTGCTTCATGCGGCTGCTGGGACGCGATTCGTAGACGTAGGAGAGCGGAGTGGCGCTGGGGTCGACCACCGAGAGTACCTTGTACGGATCGTTGAGATAGCCCGTCGAGCGGCTCGCTGAGTAGTTGAGTTGCATGAGGCTGTGCGGCGACAGCAGCTGCGTGACGCCGATCATGGCGTCCAGCACCTGCTTGTTCTTGCCGGCGCTGTCGCCGGTGCCACCGCCTTCACCGCCCTCACTCTCGCCGCCACCGCCTTCACCGCCGCCTTCGTTTTCGCCACTTGGCGGTTTCATCTGTGAAAGCGGCTGTGGCGCACCGCTTTTTGGGCTCACCGTGTCGTTGGAATAGTTCAGGCCCAGACCCAGCGTGGTGTTGCCGTCGTTGAAGTCATGCGACCAGCGACCGCCACCGCCGAGCGAGGTGTAATCGGATTCTGCCGATACGTTGGTGTCGAAGCTGACGTGATTGCCGATACCGGGCGCGAACGAGTAGTCGAGTTCGAGCGCCATGCGCTGATCCTTGAAGTTGGGATCCTTGGGCAACTGGTAGGCCGGAATCGTGTAGCCACCGCCACCCGATGAGCTGGAAAAGGTCTGCGGCTTGGACGCCGGTGCCGCACCGTTCGGAGAAGCCCCACTGAGCACATCGACCGTCGCGGTTGCACCAAAGCTGCGTTCGTTGCCAAGCCCTTTCTCAGCACGCATCTTGGGTTCCACCACTTGCACGCGGCCATCGCTTTCGGAATAGAGCAGCGTCGCAAAATCGAAGCTCCAGCTTTTGCCGTCGCTCGACTGGGCGTGTACGGCCGGTACCGTACCCAGCAGGGATAGGGCCGCGGCGGCAAGAGCGCTGCGGCGCGGGTCGTTCAATTGCATCCGCAACCTCCACCACCGAACCCGCGACCGCCGCTGCTTGCTTCCTTGCTGAAGTAGATGTGATCGTCGAGGCTGGCTTGCAGCGGATCCGCTACAAGCTGCATGTCGTCACGCGCCAGAGTGCCGCGCTGCCAGGGTTTGACCGGCGCGCAGCCGGATACGGCCGCGACCACGGCGGCCACCATCAGCAAACGTAGGTTCATGGCGCGGCTCCGCTGACGACGGTACCGAGGGCTCTCTCGATCGCGCTTTCGTATGTGCCGGTATCAGCTTCTCGGAAGCCAACGTGCTGATGCAGAACGTGTCCGTCGCGGTCGATGATTACCGCGCTGGGCATGCCGGCGACGCGGTAGCGGTCAGCGATGTCGCCGCTGGGGTCGTAGACGATCTTGAAGTTGGCGGCGTGCTTGGCGAGAAACCCTTCGGCATCCCCATGGTTCTCGTCGACGTTGACGGCAACGACCTGCAGGCGGTCGCCGTAGCGCGCCTTCACGCCGTTGAGCCAGGGGAAGGATTGCGCGCAGGGCACGCACCACGACGCCCAGAAATCGACGTACAGCACTTTTCCGGAATAGGGCATCAGTGCCGCCGGCAGATTGTTTTGAGAGGCGGCCTGGGCGGTTGCTCCGCTAAAGGTCAGGCCCGCGCTCAGCAGCGGGATCAGAAGGGATCTCATGTCAGTCCTCGGTCGTTCGAACGAGGCGCAGCACTTCGCATCTGCGCCGGCTCAGCGGGCACCGCCAAAGTGAATTGCGGGCCTCAATAGCGGATAACGAACCAGGCTGGCGAATATTCCATTGTCGGCAGCGTGCATGCCGCGAGTGGCGATCCAGCCGACGAACGGAAGAAAAGATGCAAAAGAAATCTCGCGGTATGTGTATCGCTGCGATCGACGAAATAGAGCGCGGCTAGCCTGCATTTCTCACAGGATCGCCGAAAGCAGGATGGCTACAGCTTTGCGCGGGCGCGGATCGGATCTGTGTCTGACGAGACGATATGAGCGCCGGTCAGCGTTGCCGCCATCCGTTGGCGAGAAGACTCCGCTCTTCGCCTGCCGATAAGACCGGGCCTTTGCCGATCACGCTCATCAGATCGCTGTTTCCCGAAGCAGGCCGATACTCGTTGTCGGAGCTTGCCGACGGCGCCTGATCGGCCACCACACGCGCGACCCATCGGTTGTTCTCGCGACAGGCCACGCTGTGGATCGACTGCGGCGCCTGGTCGGCGGACAGGGTGGTCTCGAACTCGCGACAATAAGTGTTGCCACTGGCGTAGGTGGCCAGCGCCAGCACTTCGACCTGATTCCGGCCTAAGCGCGCATTCCTCACTTCGCCGCTCGGCAGGTGTTCGAGCGCGTCGGATACTGGTGCCGGTAGCGACGCGACAGAGGCTAGCAGCGGGGTCGAACCGCCGTCGGAAGGCAGAACGTCCCGCAGCCACCAGCCAGCGGCGCCAGCGACAAGCAGCGTCACGGATGCCGCCAGCGCACGCGGCATCCAGGTGCGGGCCGAAGCCGCCGCCCGGCGTTCTGGGAGCCGCACGACACGCGGACTCTCGATTTCCTCGTCGTCTTCGCCGAAGGCCGATATCGCATCGCGCAGGCGCTGCGGAACCGGTTCTTCGATGGCCGACTCGAATGCGTAGTGCAGCAGCTTGCGGGAGGTGGTGAACAACTCGATGCGTGCGGCAACTGCGGGATCGCTCAATGCGACCTCGCGGATCACCCGTGCCTGCGGTTCGTCCAACTCGCCGTCGGCGTAGGACATCAATTCTTCATCGCTGAAATTCATCTTGCTCATGCTGGTGCCCCCTCTGCCTGGTCCGGGCTCAGACCCACTCTCCGCATTAATTCCGTCCGTGCTCTTGCGAGCCGGCTCATGACGGTGCCGATCGGAATGTCGAGCGCAGTGGCCGCCTCGCGGTAGGACAGACCGTCCACCGCCACCAGTCCCAACACGTCGCGCATCGATTCGGGCAACTGCTTCATCGCACGCGTGACTTGCTCCAGCGTCACGCTGGCCTCGATCTGCCGGGACCAGCCGTGATCGGGAATCGATTCGATGGCATCCGAGCCTTCCATCGGTCCCCGGACCGTGGTGGCGCGAATCTGATCAATATGAATGTTCGTCATGATCCTGAACACCCAGCAATCCAGTTGTGTCCCCGGCACCCATTGGTGCCGCGCTTTCCACGCTCGTTCACATGTTGCCTGGACGAGATCGTCCGCCTCCTCCGCCGAGCCGGTTTTCACGCGGGCGTAGCGGCGGAGTCGCGGCAACAGCGAGATCAGCTCGTTCTTGAAATCCTTGCTCATCGGTTCCGGTGCATGCTTCCGGGGACCACTGTCATTGAAAACGTCTAGCGCGGGACTTTATTCCATGTTGAACCGTTTAGCCTTATAAGAACGCCTCCGGAGCGTTTGCGAAGTGATGAAACTAGAGAGATTCCTGTTTGCGTTGCTGGGTTTGTTCCTGTCCAGTGCACCACTCGCCCTGCACTGGTCTCTGCCGGTGCTGGCGCTGTATGGTGCGCTGGTGGCAACGCCTGCATCTGCCGCCGGCGATGACGAGGGTGTGGACACGGGAGCGGACAAGGGGCGCGGCGAAGACAGCGAACGCGGCGCCGATGTCGAGCGGGACAAGGACGCCGATTGGGATCGCGAAGATAAAGGCGGCGGCGATTACGACAGCCGCGCCGGCGAAGGTCGCGAATTCGAGCCCGATGTCGTGCTGGCCATCGATCTCTCTGATGAGGCCCGCCCGCGCATACGGACAATGGGCTTCCGCGTTGCCGGTGAAGAGGTACTGCACGGCCTCGGCTTTCGCATTACGCAGCTCTCGACGCCAGGCGGCATTCCGTCGGATGTAGCGCTCAAGCGTCTACGAGCGGCCGACCCAACCGGCATTTACGACGTCAATGCCCGTTATTTTGCGTCGGGCGATTCCGCTTGCGACGGCATCCGCTGCGATGGGCAGAAGATGATCGGCTGGCCGCTGCAGGGATGCGCAACGTCGGTGCGCATCGGAATCGTCGATACCTCAGTGGCGGCGTCCAGTCCGGCGATCGCCGGCAGTCAGCTGCAACAACAGCACTTCGGTGATTCCGGTTCTTCTGCGGACGGCATGGAGCACGGCACCGAGATCGCTACGATTCTGGTTGGCAACGCCAGCGCGGGATTCGCCGGCTTGCTGCCGGCTGCGAGACTCATCGTCGCCGACGTGTTCGATTTCAGTCGCAACGATCGCGAGTCGACCAGCGCGCTGCTGGTGGCGCGCGGCTTCGACTGGCTGCTTGCACAGAAGCCCAGCGTCATCAACGTGGCGATCGCGGGGCCGGACAATGCTGTGCTGCGCGAAACCGTCCGCCGCGCTGTAGGGAACGGCATCCCCGTCGTCGCGGCGGCGGGGAACCTTGGCCCGCAAGGAGCGCCGCGCTATCCGGCGGCCTATCCGGACGCCATTGCGGTGACGGCGGTGGATCGCAACAAGCGGATCTATCCGCGCGCCAATCAGGGCGACTACGTCACGCTGGCCGCACCAGGCGTGAACATCTGGTCCGCCGCTGCAGATGGCCGTGGGAAATTTGTCGATGGCACGTCCTTCGCCACACCGTTTGTCACCGCCGAAGTGGCGCTGATGCGCGCAGCGGAGCCACAGCGGACGCCCGCCGAGTTGCGCGACGATCTGCGCAAGCGGACGCTCGATCTCGGTGCGGCGGGGGCGGATCGGATTTTCGGCGCCGGCCTGCTGCAGAGCCGGGGTTGCGTGGCGACGGTGTCGCCATCGCCGCATTAGCCCGTCGTGTTTGAGTGATCGCTGGGCGGCGCGGCCACCTGTCAGAAATCGAATTGCAGGCGCAGCTGCGCAATATTACCGTCGCGCCGCTCTCCGTCGGGTAGCTCCATATGGGCGCGCTCGCCACCGATGCTGATTCGCAGCGGGTCGACCGGATACCAGTTCAGACCGACCGAGGCAATGCGTCCGAAATCTCCGCCGCCATCGCGCAGATCGGTCATGCTCCACCGCGCTGCCAGTTCCCATGCGCCCCAGCCGTTCTCGGTGATGGGATGGTTTGGCGTAACGCCGCCAATAATGCCGTAGCGCGTCGAATAGGGCCGCCGCTCGCCAGTCAGCGACCAGGCGGCTTCCACGTAGTCGCCGTACCATGTCGGACCACTCTCGATCTGGGCGCGGATGTATTCGCTGAGGATCACGACCGGACCGACCCGCGCGGCGGTTTCGCCGCCGAACAGCAGGTAGCGGTCGGTGTTGGTCTGCAGCGCCGCGTGTGGCGTGAAGCCCGAGACCAGCGACGATTCCGCGGTGCCGGACAGCTGTACGCCGCTGCCGCTTTTTCCTTCGCGGACGCTCGCGCTGGCGCCGACGTGCAGGAATCCCCACTCGCCGCGCAACGGCCGCCAGGTGCCGCGCGCGCTTGCGGCGTTTTCCGGATAGCGGCCGGAAAACGTCGGCCCGCCATCGCGCGTATAGATTCCGCTTGAGAGACCCCAGCTTTCGCCGCGCAGATTGGCGCCGATGCCGAGCCCATAGTCAGGGCCGAAATTGGTCGGCGATGGCCGGTTCATGAGCAGCGTGTCGGAGGAGTTGATCGAGGCGCCGATGCTGAACGGTTCCGGAATGCGCCCGATCTCGATTCGTGCCGGCCAGCCGCGGTACTCCAGCGCTAGGTCGCGCAACGCGGCGCGACGCGCGAAATCGCCGCTGGCGCGCAGGATCCAGTTGTCATGCAAGCGTAGAGACATCCCGAATCGCGCACGGCGCAGCAGGTCGGATCGCGTGCTGACCGTATCCGGAACATGATCGAAGAGCAGCACGTCTTCCTGCAGGCGTGCGTAGGCGCGCAGGTCGTAGTATCCACTCTCCGAATCGCCCTCGATGAGGGTGAATGCATGCACTGGCGCCGAGCTTCCGAGAAGCACGGATAGCAATGCGTAGCCCAGTGCGATGCCACGTAGTCCGCGTAGAAATCCGCTGCTGAAAATGGTGAAGCAGCGGCGCCGAAATTGTTCGGCTAGTCCCGCGATCATTCGAGCCTGCTGGTTCCGGAACGCCGTAATCATCTTGCTGTTCATGTACACAGGTTTATTTTTCGGTGTATTGCTCGTACGCAACCCGACCCACGTCAACGCCAGGCAATGACGATTATGGCGTTGGCTTTGGGCGGAACTCGATCAGGTATTGCGTGTGCTTACTTCGACCATCGTCCAGGCGGCGGATCGCCATCGAGCATGGTTGAACGATTCGGCTTCTGCCGGAAAGCCGGGCCTACCGCCCGAAGCGCCGCTGTCGCTGCTGAAAGTTGCGCATGGCGCGCAGGAAGTCGATTTTGCGGAACGCCGGCCAGTAGACGTCGCAGAAATAAAACTCGCTGTACACCGACTGCCACAGCATGAAGCCGGACAGCCGGACTTCGCCGCTGGTGCGGATGATGAAATCCGGGTCCGGACAGGGTGCAGCGTAGAGATGCGCGCTGATGTCCGTGACGGCCAGCGATTCGGTCGCCTGCGCCAGCGTCATGCCGGTGGCGGCCTTGGCCTGGAGCGCCTTGCGCATCGCCGCCATGATTTCCTCGCGGCCGCCATAGCCGATCGCCAAGTACAGCTGCAAACCGTCGTAGCCGGCGGTGGCGGCTTCCAGATTGTCGAGTGCCTTGCGCACATGTTGTGGAAAGCTCCCGAGATCGCCGATCACACGGATGCGCACACGCCGGCGGATGATGCGCGGATCGTGCGCCATGCGCTCGGCGTGTTCGGCGAAAAGCCGGTACAGGGACTCTACTTCGCGCTCGTCGCGGCTGTGGTTGTCGGACGAGAACATCCATAGCGTCACGCGTGGGATGCCGACGTCGGCGCACCATTCCAGCACTTCATAGGCGGTATCGGCACCCATTGAGTGCCCGGTGCTGGCATCGATTCCGAGCGCTTTGGCGAAGCGTCGGTTGCCGTCGAGAATCAGTCCCAGATGGGAGGGCACGCGCCCGTCCGCAACCAGTTTGCGTTCCAACCGCCGCTGATAGGCCCAGTACAGCGGGCGCAGGGCGCGCTTGAGCCAGCGGTGTGCTATTCCGAATAAGCGCCCGCGCAGGCTGGGCTCGGCGGTCGGCAGCGGCAGTTGTTCGGAAGGGTCGCGGGGCATTGGTTCGTGGTATACGCCTGCGAACCGGGTATCGGCCGTCGGTTCGTGCGCTACTTTACGCCACAGGATAGGGCCAATGAACGGATTTCGGATATTCGGCGTGTCGTTTATTGTTACTGAATGTTCAGAATCGGCGTCGACCTCGGCGGTACAAAAACTGAAGCCGTGGCGCTACGCGGCGACTCGGAGGTCGTCCTGCGCCGCCGTCTGGCTACGCCGGCCGGTGACTATGAGGCGACGCTAGCGGCGGTTTGCGCCCTCGTGACCGATATCGAGCGTGAGCTGGGCGGCGCCAGTCTGCCGGTCGGCATCGGTCATCCGGGCGCAATTTCGCCGGCCACTGGGCTGATCAAGAACGCGAATTCGACTTGTCTCAACGGTCGGCCGCTGCGCCTGGATCTGGAAGCGCGGCTGGCGCGACCGCTGCGACTGGCCAATGACGCGGACTGCCTCGCGCTGTCGGAAGCCTGTGACGGCGCCGCGACGGGTGCACGCACGGTGTTCGCAGTCATTCTGGGAACCGGTGTCGGTGGCGGTATTGTTGTCGACGGCAAACTTCTGACGGGACCGAACGCGATCGCCGGCGAATGGGGGCACAATCCCTTGCCTTGGCCGCGACCGGAGTGGGACGAGTTGCCCGGACCTCAGTGCTGGCATGGCCTGCATGGGTGCATCGAAACCTGGCTTTCCGGAGTTGGTTTTGCCGGGGATCATTTCCGTGTCACCGGACAGCGGACGTCCAGCGAGGCGGTCGTTGTCGCCGCCGAAGCGGGTGACGCTGCTGCCGGTGCGACGCTGTCGCGCTATGAGCATCGCCTGGCGCGCGCCCTCGCCACGGTCATCAATCTGCTCGATCCGCAGGTTATCGTTGTCGGCGGTGGTGTATCGCGCGTGCGCCGGCTGTACGACAATGTGCCGAAGCTATGGGAGCAATGGGTGTTTTCCGATCGTGTCGATACGCGATTGCTGCCCGCGGCGCATGGCGACAGCAGTGGCGTGCTGGGTGCGGCGCGCCTGTGGCCTGCGGCGTAATGGCACCGGGCGAGACCATCGTCTCTACACAACTTTACCTCCATGTCCGGAACGCTGATGGGCGTTTCCGGTCGTAAATATGAAAATTCAGGAATAGACGGGTATGCGTTTGTATTTCGTGCTTGCTACCGCGGTGGCTGCATTGGGGCTTTCGGGGTGCAAGAAAAATGACTATACGATTTACGCACTGACCGACGGTGGTCACGTGCTTACATTCAATGCTGGAAAATCGACGACGATTGATACAGATGTGCAGGTCACCGGATTGGCAGATACCATCGCGCTCACGCAGATTTTTTATCGGCCATCCAGCAAAGTGCTTTACTGCACCACGACCGACAGCCAGCTTTGCACGCTCGACCCAAGCAGCGGCGTGGTAACCGTGATCAATTCCGGTACGACAACCTTCTTGCCTACTGATGTTGTACCTTCCGACACGACCAAGCTCAGCGATCCGGTTGCCGCCATCGACCCCATCAACGACCAAGTACGGATAATTGGGAAGGTATCGCAGAGCGATGACCTGAATGTACTCGTCAATCCCGATACGGGCGTAGCCGCGACGCTGAAGCAAGCAGTGCTCGTTTTCGCCAGTGGCGACGCGAACGATATTGACGGCACTACGCCGGACTTGCGGTCGATCGTCTACGATCCACCGATTTCGGGTGCGGGCAGCACCACACTGTTCGGCATCGACGAGACCACAGGCAGCCTGGTGCGCATCGGCGATGAAGGCGCGGGTTCGGCGACCAGCACCGCTTCGCCGAGTAACGGTCAGCTCCATACGATCGCCAAGCTGAGCGAGGGCTTTTCTTATGCGGCGCTGAGTATCGAGGCGAAGAACGATGATAGTTACGTCGCGCTCGGCACCACTTCCAGCTCTCTATATACGATCGATCTCAGCAGCGGCGCGCTGTCGCTCATCAATACGATCGGTGATGGCAGCTGGATCGTGACCTCGCTTGCGATCCAGCCCGACAACTGAAGTCGCATGATGTACGCTGTATTCGCCTTGACGCTGTCTTCACGCATTAGGACGATGGCCGCGTCGAATTGGCGCGTGAAGGTCAACCCGGTAATGGTGGTTGCGTTGACGAAATAACCCGCTCTAACTCATATCGATTTCCCAGGAGCTTCCGATGAAACAGGTTTTCCGCAGTACGCTCGTAGCCGCCACGCTGCTCTCCCTGCCGATGATGGCATTTGCGCAGGATGGCGCCGCTTCCGGAAGCGGTCATGGTCGTTTCGCGAAGAAATTCAAAGCCGCGGATACCAATGGCGATCACATGCTCAGCAAGGATGAAATGCAGAAAGGCATGCCGCGCCTCGCAGAACATTTCGATGAAATCGACACCAACCACGACGGTCAGGCCTCCCCGGCCGAAGTGAAAACGTTCATGCAGGCCAAGAAGGCCGAAAAAGACAAAGCTGACGAATAAGGTTCACTGACTGCTGCTATTTCTCGCGCCGTATAGCCAGTGGCGAGAATGCCTGGCATATCGGCATCAGCGAAATCGTATTGACGTTGACGTGCGGCGGACGCGTCGCGACCCAGTGCACAGTGTCGGCAACGTCGTCGGCGCTCAGCGGCTGCGTGCCAGCGTAGATCGCGTCGGCGCGAGCAGCGTCGCCGTGAAAGCGCACCTGCGAAAACTCGGTGCCGCTGGCGAGGCCGGGCTCGATGTCCGTTACGCGTACCGGAGTACCGAGCAAGTCGGCGCGCAGGTTCAGCGAGAACTGGCGCACGAAGGCCTTGGTCGCACCATAGACGTTGCCACCTGGATACGGCCACTCCCCAGCAACCGAGCCGATGTTGACGACATGTCCGCGTCCGCGTGCAACGAGGCCGGGCAGCAGCGCACGGGTCACGTACATAAGCCCCTTGATGTTGGTGTCGACCATCGTGTTCCAATCTTCGAGTGAAGCACGATGCGCCGGTTCCAGGCCGAGTGCGAGGCCTGCATTGTTGACGACGATGTCGACTTCCGCGAACGCGGCAGGTAACGTCGCGACGGCGCGTTCGACTGCGGCGTTGTCGCGCACGTCGAGTTCGAGCGGCAATACGTTATCGCCGAGTTCGCGCGCCAGTTCGTGCAGACGATCGGCGCGACGTCCGCCGGCGATGATCTTCGCGCCGTCGCGCGCGAAGCGTCTTGCGATGGCGGCGCCGAAGCCGGCACTGGCACCGGTTACAAAAACAATCATGTGAAGTCCTCGTTTGCTCCGTAAACGATGACTAGACTACGTTCCGCGCTCATTCCGGTCATCTTCTCGGACAATTCAGTGCCTGATTCAATCCATATCCGCATCGCCGGTTCCGCCGACGCGCGCGCGATCCTCGCTATGGAGGAGCTGTTTCCCGGTGACCGCATGTCGGCGCGCTCTGTGCGCGGTCTGCTGCGTAGTCCGAGCGTGACCATCTGGATCGCGGAACGCGGGGGTGAGGGGCTTGGCAGTCTGGTGTTATTTCTGCCACGCCGCTGGCGCGGTGCGCGGATCTATTCGGTGGTGGTCGTCCCGGCCGCGCGCGGCACTGGCCTTGGTGACCGGCTTGTGGCCGCCGCCGAAGCGGCCGCCGAAGCGGCAGGACGCGAAGCGATGACCCTGGAAGTGCGTGAAGACAACGCGGCAGCGCGCGCGCTGTACGCGAAGCGCGGATATACCGTCAGCGAACATCTGCATGGGTATTACGACGACGGCGTTGATGGCTTACGGCTGCGCAAGCCCTTGTCCGTCAGGCAATAGGATTGCCGGTGATCAGCCGGTCGCGCACCTGCGATAGCGATTGCAGTGCCGTTTCATAACTGCGCTGCACGACCTCGTCCATGCGCTTCCAGTCGAACAGCGCAACATTCGACACCGGCATGCGCAAGTACAGATCCGCGCGTTCGGCGCGCGCACGCACGCCGCTTTCACTGGTCAGCGTGGCGGTACGGAACAGGATATCGACCATTGAGATGCCGCTGTTGCGGGTTTTCAGCAGCGCTTCCGGATCGGGTCCTTCGACGCCTTCCAGGCGCGGGCCGCCTTCACGGCTGACGTCCGAGGCGATGATCGGCCCACGTGCGAGGTTTTGCATGATATCGGTCGGCAGGCTGTTAACCACCGCGCCGTCGGCGAGCAGGTCGCCATGCCAGACCAACGGCGGCGCCACGCCGGGAATCGACATGCTGGTGCCAATCCATAGGTACAGCGGGCCGGTGTCGTGCACCACCGCGGACCCGCGCGTGAGGTTGGTGCTGACGCAGAAATATGGCATGCGCAGTTCCTCGACGCGGGAGTCGCCAAAGATGGAATGCAAGCGCTGCAAAAACTTGCGGCCGCGGATCAGCGCGATGCGTGGCAACAGGTAGTCGTTGAGAAAGTTGTGCGTGACGAATGTATCGCGCGCGATACGGATCATGTCGCGACTGTTGTAGCCCGCCGCCAGCAGCGCACCAAAGAACGCACCCATGCTGGTGCCGCCCGCCAGATCGACCGGAATGCGCAGTTCCTCAAGTGCGCGGATCAGTCCGATATGCGCGAAGCCGCGTGCACCGCCGCCGCCGAGCACGATGCCGATACCACGCCCGGATAGTTGCCGCGCCAGCGCGGCGAGGTCACCGACGTGACGCGGCCGCAGGAAAAAGTGCGCACGTGCCTGAGTGCGTGCTCGCCATGCGATGACATCGCCGGCCGATGCCGATTCCGGGCGTAGCAGCACGAGTTCGATCGGCGCGCGCAGCGGCATCTGCCGCAGCAGGTCCAGCGTAGCGCTGCCGGTCGGCGGTTCGTTGCTGCCGACGACGACGAGGACACGATCCGCCTGCCGCAGGCAGCGCTGTGTCCAGGCGCTGGCACTGTCGTCGGCGAGAAAGATCAGATACTGATGTTCGCTTTCGCGGCTACTAAGCCAGTTCAGCAAACGGGAGTCGCCGTCGGCCGGGTTCTGCGCACTGGCGCTGCCGGTGCCCAGTGCCTCATCGACCGCTTGCGCATCGATGACTTGCGTGGGCGCGTATATCGCCAAGGCCTGCGCGAGTTCTTGCGCGACCTGGCGCGCCGACGGTGCCGATCGCGCCGGCAGAATCGCCAGCGTCTGCGCTGCGCGTGCGCCGCCGAGCATCGCCTGCCGCTGATTCTGGCGCATGCGTCGGATGATGACGCGCGTCACCGCCAGCAGCGACGTCGGATGTGCCTCGAGGAACTGGAGCCAATCGCTGCCGCTGATTTTCAGCAGCAGGCTGTCGCGCAGCGCGAATATGGTGGCGTGGCGCGGTTCGCCGGAGATCAGGCCGATTTCGCCGACAGGTTCGAGGCGCACGATCTCGCCGGCGATGCGTCCGTCCGGCAACTGTGCGCGCAGGCGACCGGCAGCGACGATGTAAAGCTCGTCCGGCAGCGACCCAGCATTGAATAGCGTCTCGCCGCCATGCACCGTCAGCGGCTGGGCGCGTTCCGCCAGCCAGTCGATCGCTTCCGGCGTCGCATCCGCCAGCAAGGGGCAACTCGCAAGGGTGGCGCGTACGTCGAGGATCAGGTCGGGGCTGGCCATGGTGTCAGCTTAAACTAGTGTCATGAGTCAGGAATTCGTCGCACATCTCGAAGCTCCGTTTCGCCGCTCGCGGCGTTGCGACTCCTCGCCATATTCACGATATGGCTCGTCATCGCGTCTTGCGAGCGGCGAAACGGCGCTCCGATCTATTGCG
>Ga0265334_10000050_pt1 | contig 88877 bp, 97 predicted proteins | sample 42023metaG_FD_192442 | JGI IMG/M metagenome (GOLD analysis project Ga0265334, IMG submission 192442) | Rhizosphere microbial communities from Carex aquatilis grown in University of Washington, Seatle, WA, United States - 4-20-23 metaG | ecosystem: Host-associated > Plants > Roots > Rhizosphere...
TCGCCCAGCCCTTCGACTGGACCTTCACCCGCACCGACCTCGACCGCGTCCTCGCGAAGATCAGCCAGCACGAGCCACACCTCGCGCTCGCTGCCTAACAACCAGAACTAACGACCGCGTCTACTAGCCTCTGCGCCGACAAGCGCGACCGAAGGAGATCCGATGCTGCGCAAGGTCCTCGTGGGAGTCGACGGCACGCCGAGCGCGCGCGACGCCGTCGTGCTGGCGCGCGCGCTCGCCGCGGCCGACGACCCGGACGTGCTGCTCGTCGGCGCCTACAGCGACCCGCTGCTGCCGTTCCCGCCGGGCCTGCGCCGCGACCTCCACCTCGGCCGCGATGTCGAGCAGCTCCTGCTGGAGGTGCGCGGCGAGCTGGCGCCGACAGCGCGCACGCACGTCAAGGCCGACCTCTCGTCGGGGCGCGCGCTGTGCCACGAGGTCGGCGACGAGCACGCCGATCTGCTCGTGCTCGGCTCCACGCGTCGCGTCGGCAACGGGCAGGCGGGCGTCGGCCGCACCGGCCGCCAGGTCCTGCACGGCGCTGTCTGCGCAGTCGCGCTCGCGGCGCACGGCATCGCCGCCGGCGCCGAGCCGTTCGCGCTGCGCCGCGTCGTCGTCGGCGTCGACCGCTCGGCGGAGGCGGAGGCGGCGCTGGCGCTCGCGCGCCAGCTCGCCGCGGCCGCCGGCGCGCAGCTGACGGCGGTCGCGGTCGTCGACGATCGCCTGCCGGCGACGGTCGCGCCCGCCGGGATGGCGGTCGAGCTAGTGCAGTGGGACGACCTCGTCGGCGCGCACCGTGAGCAGGCCGAGAGGCTGCTGGCCGAGCTGGTCGAGCGGAGCCCCGGGCTCGCGACCGAGCTGCGCGTCGGGGAACCGGCCGAGGAGCTGGCCGCCGCCGCCGCGCACGCGGATCTGCTCGTGATCGGCTCGCGTCGCTGGGGGCCGCTCGCGCGCCTCGTCGTCGGCAGCACCGGAGAGGGGCTCGTGCGCGAGGCGCCCTGCTCGCTGCTGCTCGTGCCGCGGCCGGCGGAGGAGGCGCCGGCCGACGGTTGATCCTGCATCGCCGCCGAGAAACTGAGATCCTGGGCGTCGGGCTCGCCGTGCAGCGCCGGCACGCGGCGGCGGCGAGCTCCGGCCCGATGACGGGGGATCGATCGGAAGCGAGGGGGACACGATGGCGAAGTGGATCGACGGTCGACGGCTGAGGCGCCGCTCGCTGTCGCTGTTCGCGTGCATTTCGGCCGCGGCCGCGGCGGTGGCGTTCGCGGCCGGCTGTGGTGGCGCCGACAGGGCGAGCGCCCCGGCGAGGACGGTCGTGCAGATCCAGCACGTGCAGAGGGACCGCTGGACCTACGCACGCGAACGCTTCCGCGAAACGTGCGGCGGCTGCCACACGCTCGCCGACGCGGGCACCCACGGCCGGCGCTACGACCTCGACCACTCCGGCGTCATCGAAGCGCAGCACGCGCGCTACGCGATCGAACACGGCGAACCCGGCATGCCGGCGTGGGCCGGCGTCCTGTCGAAGCGGGAATACGAAGAACTCGTCGCCTACGTCACGACCGTCGCCAAGAACACGCCCGGCGAAACCAACTGGTCCTGGCAGATGTCGCTGCGCACCGCGGGCGAAAGGTGGTCGTCCCAGCAGGCGAAGGACCTCGAAGCCAAATACGCGAACCAGGGCTCTGGCGCCCCCACCAGCTCGAGCTCCAGCAGCTCGTTGAGGTAGGCGCTCGCGGAGGCGGCGCCGCCCGCGGCGCCGCCGCGTAGAGTGCCGGCGCGATGCCCAACGCGCTCGTCGATCGCTCCTGGCCGCTGCTGACGCGCCTCATGCGCGCGCATGTCGCGCTCTACCGCGCGAGCGGCGGCCGGCTCGGCCACAAGCCGCCCGGGCTGCCGCAGATGCTGCTGCTCGACCACGTCGGCGCGCGCAGCGGCGTCAGACGCACGAGCCCGCTCGTCTACACGCGCGACGGCGAGGACTACGTGCTCGTCGCCTCCAAGGGCGGCTATCCGAGACACCCGGCGTGGCTGCACAACCTGCGTGCGCACCCCGACACGACGATCCAGGCCGGCACGCGCAAGCTCGCGGTGCACGCGCACGTCGCGAGCGACGAGGAGCGCGAGCGGCTGTGGCCGCTCTGCGTCGCGACGTACGCCGGCTTCGCCGGGTACCAGAAGCGCGCGGGGCGCACGATCCCGCTCGTCGTGCTGTCACCGCGGCGACCCTGAGCGGTCTCGCGCGAGCGCCGCGGCGCCAGCTCGAGCGGTCCCGTCCGCGCGATTGCGCAAACTTCTGTGCACCATTTGGCAGGGTTTGAGATCGAGCGGAGGCAGACACGTATGGCAGAGTCCTTCCTGGGAGAGATTCGGATGTTCGGAGGGGATTTCGCGCCGCGCGGCTGGGCGCGCTGCCACGGGCAGCTGCTGCCGATCGCGGAGCACGCACCGCTGTACAGCCTGATCGGGACGACCTATGGCGGCGACGGCGTCGAGACGTTTGCGCTGCCCGACCTGCGCGAGGACGCCGCGCCGAGATCGCCGCCGCCGATCGTCTTCATGATCGCGCTCGCCGGCGTCTATCCGGCGCGCCCATAATCGGCGCGCCCGTAATCGCCTGCCCGCGCGCCGAGTCCTCGGAGGAACGGGCAAGCGGTGTGGTATTTAAGTCCACACGGTTCGAGCGCCCGGCGCTCGGCGGCCCTCACGGGCTGGGAGGCCGTATGGGAAGGGATCGGACGATCGCCAGCGAGGACCTCGACGAGCAGCGGCTGCGCCGCCTGATCGAGGTCGGCCGCTCGCTCGTCTCCGAGCGCGACCTCGAGACGCTGCTCACGCAGGTGCTCGACGTCGCGCGCGAGCTGACCGGCGCGCGCTACGCCGCGCTCGGTGTGCTCGACGAGTCGCGCCAGTCGCTCGAGCGCTTCCTCACGCGCGGGATCGATGCCGCCACGCACCGCGCGATCGGCGACCTGCCGCACGGCCGCGGCATCCTCGGCCTGCTGATCCAGGAGCCGGCGCCGCTGCGCCTGCACGACCTGCACACGCACCCGCGCTCCTACGGCTTCCCCGCCAACCATCCGCCGATGCACAGCTTCCTCGGCGTGCCGGTGCTGATCCGCGGCAACGCGTGGGGGAACCTGTACCTGACCGACAAGCAGGACGGCGACTTCGACGCGGCCGACGAGCAGACGGCGGTGATCCTCGCCGACTGGGCGGCCGTCGCGATCGAGAACGCCAACCTCTACCTGCGCCTGCAGGCGCGGCGCGACGAGCTCGAGCAGGTCGTGCAGGGGCTCGAGGCGACGACCGCGATCGCCCGCGCGGTCGGCGCCGAGACGCAGCTCGACCGCGTGCTCGAGCTGATCGTCAAGCGCGGCCGCGCGCTCGTCGACGCGCGCGCGATGGTGATCCTGCTGCGCGAAGGCGACGAGATGGAGGTCGCCGCCTGCGCCGGCGAGGCGGAGGCCGGCGTCGTCGGCCGGCGCATCCCGGTCGAGGGCTCGACCTCCGGCGAGATCCTGCGCGGGGCGCGCCCGGAGCGCATCCGCGACGTCGCGGCGCGCCTGCGGATCTCCTCCGACCGGCTCGGCGTCCGCGACGCGCACACGGCGCTGCTCGTGCCGCTCGAGTTCCGCGGGCGGGGGCTCGGGGTGCTCGTCGCGTTCGACCGCATCGGCACCGAGCCGGAGTTCGGCGCCGAGCAGGAGAAGCTGCTGCTCGCGTTCGCTGCCAGCGCCGCGACCGCGGTCGCGACCGCGCAGACGGTCGAGCACGAACGCCTGCGCGAGTCGATGGCGTCCGCCGAGCAGGAGCGCCGCCGCTGGGCGCGCGAGCTGCACGATGAGACGCTGCAGGGGCTCGCCGGCTTCCAGGTGCTGCTCAGCTCCGCGCTGCGTCACAGCAAGGGCGAGTCGCTCGAGCTGGCGGTCCGCACCGCCGTCGAGCAGATCGGCACGGAGATCGAGAAGCTGCGGATGCTGATCACCGAGCTGCGCCCGGCGGCGCTCGACGAGCTCGGCCTGCAGCCGGCGATCGAGTCGCTCGCGAGCCGCGTCGCCGCGGTCGAGGGGCTCGAGGTCGAGACCGAGGTCAGCCTCGGCAGCGAGGGAGAGCGGCTCGCCCCGGAGCTGGAGACGGCCGTCTACCGGCTCGTGCAGGAGGCGCTCACGAACGTCGTCAAGCACGCCGGCGCCAGCAGCGTCGCGATCGAGATCGTGGCGCACGACGGGCACGTCGACGTGACGGTCCACGACGACGGCGCCGGCTTCGACCCCGACGCGCCGCGCGAGGGCTTCGGCATCACCGGGATGCGCGAGCGCGTCGGGCTGGCCGCGGGGACGCTGACGATCGAGAGCAGCCCCGGCGAGGGCACGACCGTAGTCGCGTCGCTGCAGCGGGCGGCGGAGACCGGCGGCGGCCGCACCGCCGTCGCCTAGTCGCCGGTGCCGGACTCGATCAGGCCGTGGTCGAGCGCGTAGCGCACCAGCTCGGCGCGCGAGGAGCGGCGCACCTTCTGCTGGATGTGCGCGCGATGCGACTCGACCGTGCGGACGCTGAGGTAGAGCTGCGAGGCGATCTCGCTGTTCGTGTGCCCGAGCGCGATCAGCTTCAGGACCTCCAGCTCGCGCTCGGTCAGGTCGTCGGGCGGGCCGCTCGGCGGCGGCTCGGCCGCCATCCGCGCGCCCAGCTCGGGGTTGAGGTACGTGCGGCCCTCGGTCGCCATCCGCACGGCCTGCACGAGCTCGGCGTCGGCCGCCTCCTTCAGCACGTAGCCGCGCGCGCCGGAGCGCAGCGCCTCGCGCGCGAAAGCCGGATCCTGCTGCATCGTCAGCACGACGATCGCCGTCTCCGGCGCCTGCTCGAGGAAGCGCGGGATCGCCTGCAGGCTCGGCTCGCCCGGCATGTTGAGGTCGAGCACGAGCACGTTGGGGTGGTAGGCGCGCACGGCACGCAGCGCCGCTTCGACGTCGCCCGCCTCGGCGACGACCTCGATCCCCTCCTCGGCGTCGAGCACCATCTTCAGACCGGTGCGCACGACCGCGTGGTCGTCGGCGATCACGACCCGCGTCACCGGCTCGGCTGAGGGCACGGCGGACTCGGGCTGCTCGGCTGCGCTCATGGCGGGCGACGATACCGGCCCGCAGCGACGCGACACCACCGCAGGAGGCACGGGGCCGGCATCCGTCGTTTCCACGGATGCGCCGTACGGCGCGACGCCGATGAGGCGGGTGGGCCGCCGGCTTAGCGTACGACCCCCATGCACGACATCGTCATCGGCTACGACGGCTCCGACCGCGGGCACGACGCGCTGTCGCTCGGCCGCTCGCTCGCCGAGCTGCTGCGCCCCGGCGACGACGGCGAGCCGCCCGACGTCGAGGTCGCGCTCGTCTTCCCGGACGGCGCGGTCGGGGCGAGCGGCGAGCGCACGCTCGACGGCGACCACCGTCGCGGCGCGGACCACATCCTCGACGGCGCCCGCCAGGCGTGGCCCGAGCTGGGTCTCGGCGCGTTCCACGTCGTGCAGGCCGGCTCGGTCTCGGCGGGCCTGCACCGGCTCGCGCAGGAGCGCGACGCAGCCGTGCTCGTCGTCGGCGCCAGCCACCGCAGCGCGGCCGGGCGCGTCTTCCCCGGCAGCGCGACCGAGCAGACGCTGCACGGCTCGCCCTGCGCGGTGCTCGTCGCGCCGCCCGGCTACGCCGCCGCTGCGCGGCCGCTGCGGCGCGTCGGCGTCGCCTACGACGGCTCGCAGGAGGCGCGCACCGCGCTCGACGCGGTGCGGCGGCTCGCCGGCCGCCGCGACGACGTGACGGTCGTCGCGATCGACGTCGTCGACCTCGCGCCCCCGCTCGCGATCCCCTACGACTATCCGGGCCGGATCGCCGACCTGCAGGCGATCGCCGACGTGCACCTGCGCGATGCCGGGACCGCGCTTGCCGACATGCCCCACGTCGAGCTCGACCGCCGCGACGGTGACCCGGTCCGCGAGCTGGTCGACGCGAGCCACGGGCTCGACCTGCTTGCGCTCGGCTCGCGCGGGCATGGGCCGCTGCGGCGGCTGCTGCTCGGCAGCGTCAGCGCGCACGTCGTGCGCCATGCGGCCTGTCCGCTGCTGCTGCTCGCGCACGGGGCGGAGGTTCCGGCGGCGGATGCGGTCCCGGCCGAGCGTGAGGGTGCGGGCGCATGAGCGGGGATTCCGTAGTCGTCCCGTGTGCGTCATCGGGCTTCCCCGATGGCGCGTCCGACCTCGCTTCGTAGCCTGAGCACATGACCCGTTCCCCGCGCTCCCCGCTCCAACGCCTGAACGTCGTCGTCGCCGGCGGCGGCATCGCCGGTGTCGAGACGCTGCTTGCGCTGCGCACGCTCGCCGGCGACGCGCTCTCGCTCACGCTCGTGAGCCCGCAGGCGCAGCTCCACTACCGCCCGTTCGCCGTGCGCGAGCCGTTCGACGGGCACGCGACGCGCCACTACGACCTCGGCGAGATCTGCCATGACCTCGACGTCGTGCACCGCCGCGACGCGCTCGCCGCGGTCGACGCGGCGGCGCGCACGATCGTGACCGAGGGCGGCGAGCGGATCGCCTACGACGCGCTCGTGCTCGCCCCCGGTGCGCGCGCGAGCGCCGCCCTCCCGCACGCGCACACGTTCCTCGCCGAGGCCGACCCCGGGAGCCTGCACTGGGTCGTGCGCGAGCTCGAGCAGGGCGTCGTGCGGCGCGTCGCGTTCGTCGTGCCGCCCGGCCACACGTGGCCGCTGCCGCTCTACGAGCTCGCGCTGATGACCGCCGCGCGGGCGCGCGAGGCCGGCGTCGAGGACGCCGAGCTGACGCTGGTGACGCCCGAGGGCGCGCCGCTGGGCCTGTTCCACGGCGCCGGCAGCGCGGCTGTCGCCGAACAGCTCGCGCAGTCGCGGATCGCGTTCGTCGGCGACGCCTACGCGCACGACTACGACGGCGGGACGCTGACGCTGACGCCGGGCGAGCGGATGCTCGCGGCCGAGCGCGTCGTCGCCCTGCCGGTGCTGTCCGGCCCGGCGATCGCGGGCGTGCCGTGCGACGCCGACGGCTTCGTCCACGTCGACGAGCGCGGCCGCGTGCCCGGCCTCGCCGACGTCTACGCGGCCGGCGACGCGACGACCTTCGCGATCAAGCAGGGCGGGATCGCCGCCCAGCAGGCCGACGCCGTCGCGACGCTGATCTCGCGCGCGGCCGGCGCGCGCGTTCCTCAGCCCTCGACCCGACCGCTGCTGCGCGCGGTGCTGTTCTCCGGCGACGGCCCGCTCTACCTGCGCGCGACCATCACCGGCGGTGAGAGCGTCGTCTCCAGCGCCTCGCGGCACTGTCCGTGGTGGCCGCCGCACAAGGTCGCGGCGCGCTACCTCGCGCCCTACCTGGCCGACCGCGACGAGAGCGACCGCGGCACCGCCGGCCGCCACCTGCGCGCCGTGCCGGCGCCCGGCGCGGGTACGGCGGTCGTCCACCACGACGGCGACCCCGGCGGCATCGAGCTGCTCGGGCACGAGCGGCGGTAGGCGATGTCCGACCTGCTGCGGCGGGCGGGTGGAAGCGGAGCGCCGCCGCGCGTGCTGATCGTCGGCGGCGGGGTCGCGGCGCTCGAGGCCGTCCTGGCGCTGCGCGCCCACGCGGGCATGCGCGTCGAGATCGAGCTGATCGCGCCGCGGCGTGAGCTGAGCTACCCGCCGCTCGACGTGCTCGAGCCGTTCGGGCTCGCACCGCCCCAAATCGACCTCGCGGACGCGCTCGCGTCGCTCGGCGTGCGCCAGCGGCGCGACGCGGTCGACGACGTCGACGCGCGCGAGCACTGGGTCCACACCGCGGGGGGTGCGGTGCTGCACTACGAGGCGCTGGTGCTGGCGATCGGCGCGCGGCCGGCGGCGCCCTTCCCCGGCGCGCTCGTCTACGGCGACCCGCGCTCGCGCGAGGACTTCGCGCGCCTGCTCGCGGCCGCCGATTGCGGCCCGCGCGCAGGCTTCGTGGAACAGCTGCTGTTCGTCGTGCCGGAGGGCGTGAGCTGGCCGCTGCCGCTGTACGAGCTGGCGGTCATGACGGCGCGCAGGCTGGCGGCCGCGCCCGGCGCCGGCCGCAGCGCACCGCGGATCGCGATCGCCACCACGGAGCGCGCGCCGCTGGAGCTGTTCGGCGGCCGCGCGAGCGGCGGCCTGCTCGAGTACCTCGAGCAGCTCGGGATCGCCTTCCTGCCCGGCGCGCGCGTGGAGCAGGTCCGTCCGGGCGAGGTCCACCTCGAGCCCGGCGGTCGCATGCGGCGCGCCGACCGCGTCGTCACGGTGCCGGTGCTGCACGGTCCGCGAATCGAGGGCCTGCCGCACGACGCCGACGGCTTCGTCCCGATCGACGCACACGGCGCGGTGCGCGGCGTGTCCGACGTCTACGCGGCCGGCGACGCGACCGACTTCCCGATCAAGCAGGGCGGGCTCGCGACGCAGCAGGCCGACGCGATCGCCGAGACGCTCGCCGCGCGCGCCGGCGCGCCGCTGACGCCGGCGCCGTTCCGCCCGGTGCTGCGCGGGATGCTGCTGACGAGCGAGCAGCCGCGCTACCTGGAGTCCGACGTGGACGGGTCGGGCGGGGCGCGCGCCACCGAGACGCCGCTGTGGTGGCCGCCGATGAAGGTCGCCGGGCGGCACCTCGCGCCGTTCCTGGCAGAGCGCTTCGGCGCGCGCATGCCCGCCGCGCCGCAACCCGACGAACGCTGGTTGGAGGGGGCGATCCCGTGCGAGATCACGTTGCCGGTACCGGAGCCCGCGGCGGGTCCCGCCGCCCGCGCGTCCTGATCGCCGGAGGCGGCGTCGCGGCGCTCGAGACGCTGCTCGCGCTGCGCGACCGGGCCGCGGACGGGCTCGAGATCGTCCTGCTGGCGCCGGCGCAGCGGTTCGTCTACCGCCCGCTCGAAGTGCTGACGCCGTTCGCGCCGGGCGCGGTGCCGTCGCTGCCGTTCCCGCCGTCGTCGCCGAGCACGTCGCGACGCTCCTCCACGGCGCGCTCGCGGCGGTCGACGGCTTCGGTCGCGTGCGCGGCGACGCGGACGTGCACGCGGCCGGCGACGCGACCGACTTCCCGATCAAGCAGGGCGGGCTCGCCGCGCAGATGGCAGACGTGGTCGCCGCCGACGCGATCCACCGCCTGCTCGGCGGCCCGCTGCCGGCGCCGTTCGACCCGGTGCTGCGCGCCGTGCTGCTGACGGGCGGCCCGTCGCGCTTCCTGCGCGCGCACCTCGCGCGCGGTGGCGGCGAGCGCGAAGGGGAGGAGGTCGCCGACGAGCCGTTGTGGTGGCCGCCGGCGAAGATCGTCGCCCACCAGCTCGCGCCCTACCTCGCCGAGCGGCTGCTGCGCGGGCCTCACGCCCGCTCTGGTAGCATTGCTTGCAATGACAGCACTGCATGCACCTAGCGCACACGGCTCCACCATCACGGTCCGCAACCTCGACGACATCGTCAAGGCGCGGCTGCGGCTGCGCGCGGCGCAGAACGGCCGCTCGATGGAGGCCGAGGCGCGAGCGATCCTGCGCGACGCGCTGCTCGAGCCGGGTGCCTCCGAGGCGCGTCTCGGCAGCCGCATCCACGACCGCTTCGCCGGGCTGCGCGGGGACGCGCTCGACCTGCCGGCGCGCAGCGAGCTGCCGCGCGCCGCCGACCTCGGCGCATGATCGTCCTCGACACGAACGTCCTCTCCGAGCTGATGCGCAGACGGCCGTCGGAGGACGTGCTGAGCTGGGTCGACGAGGAGGACCCGCGCACGCTCGCGATCACGGCGGTCACCGCCGCGGAGCTGCTGCACGGCGTGGCGCGCCTGCCGCACGGCGCCCGCAGGCGCAAGCTCACGGCTGCGGTCGACGGGCTGCTGACGGAGGACTTCGCCGGTCGCGTGCTGCCGTTCGACGGCGCCGCCGCGGTCCACTACGCCGAGCTGGTCGCCGCGCGCGAGCGCGACGGGCGGCCGGTCAGCGTTGCCGACGGCCAGATCGCCGCGATCTGCCGCCACCACGGCGCGACGCTCGCCACCCGCAACGTGCGCGACTTCGACGCCGCCGGCCTCGAGCTGCTCGACCCCTGGGCCGTGCCGGTGGGCTGAGCCGTTGCGCGGCGTCAGTCGTCCCAGTCGCTGCGGCGGGTGACGCCCTCGCCGCGCTCTTCGCCGCCGCGGTCGTCATCGTCGTCGTCGGGTCTCGTCGCGCCGGGCGCGATGCCCGGGTGCGACGACGGCGCGGTTGTGCCCGGCGTGTGCGCCTGATGCGGCGGCGCCAGCTCCTCGCCGGCCGACGGCGGCTCGGCGGAGAGGCCGATGCGCTGGCTGGAGAGCTGCGTCGCGGCGTACGTCACGCCGGCCGCCAGCGCGAGCCCGATCAGGCCCACGGCGACCCACACCAGCAGTGTCCGAGCACGCATCGACACGACGCTAACGGCGCTCCTGCAAAGCGACAGCCAAGGGCGGCAGCCGCAGCACGGCGCGCGCGCCGACCGCGACGTCGGTCCGGTTCGCGATCGTGACATCGCCCGACCAGCGGCGCGCCAGCGTGCGCGCGATCGTCAGGCCGAGCCCGGTCCCGCCGGGCGCCCGCCGCCCGGCCGCGCCGCGGTGGAAGCGCTCGAACAGCGCCTCCGCCTCGCCCGGCGCGAGGCCCGGTCCCTCGTCGAGCACCTCGATCGTCTCGCCGGAGGCGCGCAGCGCGACCGTCGAGCCCTCGGGCGCGTAGCGCAGCGCGTTCTCGACGAGCGCGTCGAGCACGCGGTCGACGTCGGCGCGCGCGGCGGAGGCGATCGCCGGCGACTGCGGCCGCGCGAGCACGACCTCGCGCCCCTGCTCGCGCGCGAGCGGCTCCCAGCGGCGGTGTGCCGCCGCGGCCGCGCCGGCCAGGTCGATCGGCTCGGCCGAGGCGTCCGGCTCGCCCGCGCTCGACAGCACGAGCAGCTCCTCGACGAGCTGCGCGATGCGGTCGACCTCGCGCTCGCCGGCCGCCAGCTCGGCCGCCGCCTCCGGCGAGACGCCCGCCGCCTCGGCCTCCTCGAGCCGCAGCCGCAGCCCCGCCAGCGGCGTGCGCAGCTGATGCGAGGCGTCGGCGACGAACGCCTGCTGGCGCGCGAGCATGTCGCGGATGCGGTCGGTCATGTCGTTGAACGAGTGTGCGAGCGAGCGCTCCTCGGTCGAGCCCTCGAGTGCGACGCGCGTGTCGAGGTCGCCGGCCGCGACGCGCGCGGCGGCGGCGCGCATGTGGCGGATCGGCCGTACGAACTGGCCGGCGATCGCGGCGCCCGCGAGCAGCCCCAGCGCGAGCACGATCGCGCCGACGAGCAGCAGCCCGGCCGTCGAGCGCCGCACCGCGCGGCGCACGGCGGCGACGCTCTGCGTGATCCGCACGACGCCGACGACGTGGCCGTGCGCACCGTGCAGCACCGGCGCGGCCGTTGCGAGGATGTTCTGCCCGAGCGTCTGGCTGTCGCGCTGGCTCTGGATCGCACGACCGTGCAGCGCGGCGGCGACCTCGGGGCGATCCGCATAGCTCGTCCCGAGCGGCCCGCCGGCCGAGTCGGCGATCAGCAGCCCGCGCGCGTCGAGCACGATCACGCGCCCGCGCACCGAGTGCGCCGCCGAGTCGGCGAGCTGCGCGAGCGCGACCGGCTTCGCAGGCGCCACGAGATCGGCCACCGAGGCCGCGACGACGTCCGTCTGCCCGCGTGCCTGCGTGCGCACCTCGGCCTGCACGCGGCCGTTGAGGCTGAAGATCAGCGGCACCTCCAGCGCGACGACCGCGAGCAGCAGCACGTACGCGAGCGCGAGCAGCAGGCGCGTCCGCAGCCCTATGCCGTCAGCTCCTCGTCCGAGGCGAAGCGGAAGCCGACGCCGCGCACCGTGTGGATGAAGCGCGGCGCGGCGGGGTCGTCGCCGAGCTTGCGGCGCAGCCAGCCGACGTGCACGTCGAGCGTCTTCGTCGAGCCGAACCAGTTGACGTCCCACACGTCCGTCATCAGGTCCTCGCGCGTGACGACGCGGCCGGCCTCGCGCATCAGCCGCACGAGCAGGTCCAGCTCCTTGCGCGCGAGCTGCAGCTCCTCGCCGTCGAGCCACACGCGGCGCGCGCCGGCGTCGACCTCGAGCGGGCCGCTGCGCAGCACGTCGTCGGTCTCCGCGTTGCCGCGCGGCCCGGCCGCGGCGGCACCGGCGGCGGCACCGGCGCCGGTGCGCCGCAGGACGGCGCGGATGCGCGCGATCACCTCGGCGCCGCTGAACGGCTTGACGACGTAGTCGTCGGCGCCCAGCTCCAGTCCGACGATGCGGTCGGTCTCGGTGCCGCGCGCGGTCAGCATCACGATCGGCACGTCGCCGCGGCGGCGCAGCTCGCGGCACACCTCGCGCCCGTCGCCGTCGGGCAGCGTCAGGTCGAGCAGCACGAGGTCGGGGTCGATCTGCGCCGCCGTCTCGAGCGCGCCGGCGGCCGTCCCGACGGTCGTCGTCTCGAAGCCGGCGCGCACGAGCGCGCGCGTGAACGGCTCGGCGATCGAGGGCTCGTCCTCGACGAACAGGATGCGGGGACCGGCGCCGTCGGTCATGCAGCGGAGGCTAGCGCTCATGGCACCGGTCACCAGGGTGACCGACCGCGGTTGCGCCGTGGTTTTGCCAGCCCATTACCCGCCGTTGACGATGGCTTGGCGCCGGGGTCGCAACCCTGGTCCGCGTCGCTGGACTCCCCCGGTCGAAGGAGCGTCTCCTCCGTGCAGCGCAGCAGCAGGGCAATCGCAACCGCAGCGGTCGTCGCCGCCCTCGGCGGGCTGGCCGCGGTCGCGCTCGGCTCGCAGCCGGTCAGACACGGCGCCACGACGAAGGTCGTGCTGACGCCGATCCGCGTGGTGCGCACGCAGGTCGAGGTCCAGACGATCACGCGCGTGCGCCACGACCTCCCGCCGCAGGCGGGTGGGTGAGGTGGGCGCGGCGCGCGACGGAGCGCGGTCGCGGCGGCGCCGGCCGTCCCCCGGCGGGGTGCTCGGGGGCTCGCTCGCGCTGTTCGTCGTGCTGCTGGCGCTGCTGGCGTGGCAGATGCGCGGCGGCGGCGATCCGGCACTCGGAGCCGGCAGACCGGCCGTGCGGCTGCGGCGCCCGGTGCAGATCGTGCTCGTCCACCGCGTCGTGCGCAAGGTCGTGATCGTGCACAAGCCGGCGCCGGCACCCGTCGCAAGCGCGGCACCTGCGGCTCCGGCCGCCTCGGCGCCCGCCGCATCCGCGCCCGCCCCCGTCGCACAGGCGCAGGCGCCTGCCCCAGCGCCCGCGCCGGCCCCGGCTCCCGCGCCGGCAGCCCCCGCGCCGGCTCCTGCCCCGGCCCCGGCGCCGGTCGTCACGCGGTCCTCATGAGCGTCCACCTCGCCGCCGAGCACGACGTCGCCTTCGCCTGCATGGGCTGCACGTTCCGGCTGCTCGTCGGCGCGCCGGACGCCGCCGCCGCGGTCGTCGCGGCGCAGGCGCAGCTCGCGGAGATGGACGCGCGCCTCTCGCGCTTCCGCCCCGACAGCGAGCTGAGCCGTCTCAACGCCGACCCGCGCACGACCGTTCCGGCCTCGCCGCTGCTGCTCGCGACCGTGCGCGCCGGCGTGTGGGCGGCGCAGCGCACCGGCGGGCTCGTCGACCCCACGCTCGCCGGCGCGCTCGTGCGCGCCGGCTACGACAGATCGCTCGCGGGAGCGACCGCCGGGCCGCTGCGGCAGGCGCTGCTCGACGCGCCGCCGCGCCGCCCCGCGCGCCCCGATCCCAGCGCCCGCTGGCGCGCGGTGCGCGTCGACGAGCAGGTCGCCACGGTCGCGCGCCCGCACGGGCTCGCGCTGGACAGCGGCGGCGTCGGCAAGGGGCTCGCGGCCGACCTGATCGCGCAGCGGCTCGCCGGCCACACGCGCTTCGTCGTCGACGCCGCCGGCGACGTGCGCGTCGGCGGCGCGCGCACCGCCGCGCGCCCGCACGAGATCGACGTCGCGCACCCGTGGGAGGACGAGCCGATTGGCACGCTGCGGATCGCCGCGGGCGCGATCGCCACCTCCGGCATCGGCTCGCGCCTGTGGGTCACGCCCGGCGGCGGCCACGCGCACCACCTGCTCGACCCGTCCAGCGGCGAGCCGGCGTGGACCGGGCTCGTCGCCGCGACGGCGCTCGCGCCGACCGCCCTGGAAGCCGAGACGCTCGCGAAGGCGGCGCTGCTGAGCGGCCCGCTCGGCGCGCGCCGCTGGCTCGCCGAGCACGGCGGCGTCGTCGTGCACGACGACGGCGCGCCGGAGTGGATCGGGCCCGCGCGCCCGCAGCGCCGCACGCCGTCAGACCGTCAGCCGCCCCGCCTGCGGATCGCGCTGCCCGCACCGGCGCCGGGAGCCGGCGCCGCGTGATCGCCGCCGTCGCACCGGACCCGCTGGCGCACGGCTGGTGGCTCGCGAGCCGCGCCGCCGGCGTCGTCGCACTGCTGCTCGTGACCGGCTCGACGCTGCTCGGCCTCGCGATGGCGACGAGACCGCGCCGCGGCCGCCGCCTCGCCCCGCGGCTGCTGACGCTGCACGAGCAGCTCGCGCTCACCGGCCTCGTCGCGATCGCCGTCCACGGCATCACGCTGCTCGGCGACCCGTGGCTGAGACCGGGCCTGGCCGGCATCGCGCTGCCCGGCGCAATGGCCTACCGGCCGCTGTACACGTCGCTCGGCGTCGTCGCCGGGTGGCTGGCGGCGCTGCTCGGCCTGTCGTACTACCTGCGCCGCGTCGTCGGCGTGAACCGCTGGCGCGTGCTGCACCGCTTCACGCTCGCGGCCTACGCGCTCGCGGTCGTGCACACGCTAGGCGCCGGCACCGACGCCGGCTCGGCGTGGCTGCGCTGGCCGCTGCTCGGCTCGGCCGCGCTCGTGCTCGTCCTGCTCGCGGTGCGCGTCGCGCGCCGCGATCGTTCAACCAGCAAGGGAGTCCCTATCGATGACCGTCCGATCCAGGCTCCGGCCCCGCGTCGCCGTCCGCTCCCGGCAGCTCCTCGGGTGCGCTGAAGCGGAAGCCAACGCCGCGCACCGTGTGGACGAAGCGCGGCGCGGCGGGATCGTCGCCGAGCCGGCTGCGCAGCGTCCCGACGTGCACGTCGAGCGTCCGCGAGGCGTCGGGCGAGTCGTCGCCCCACACGTCGTGCATCAGCTCGTCGCGCGAGACGGGGTGGCCGGCTGCGCGCATCAGCCGCGTCAGCAGCGCGACCTCCTTCGGCGGCAGCTTCAGCTCCTTCCCGGCCAATCGCACGGAGTTCGTGAGCGTGTCGAGCTCGAGCGCGCCGACGCACAGCACCTCGCCGCCGCCGGCCACCTCCCAGCGGCGCAGCACGGCGTGCACGAGCGCGACCGTCTCGGCCTGGCTCACCGGCTTGACCGCGTAGTCCTCGGCGCCGTCGCGCCAGGCGTCCCGGTCGGCGCCGTCACGGCTCTCGGCGAGCACGACGACCGGCGCGTGCGCGAGCCGGTGCAGCGCCTGGACGAGCGCGAGGCCGTCGCCGTCGGGCAGCGTCTCGTCGACGAGCGCGATGTCGAAGGGCGCGTCGTCGGCGAGCGAGAGCGCCTCGGCACGGGTCCCGACGGTCGTCGTCGCGTGGCCGGCGTGGGCAAGTGCACGCGCGAGCGATTCCGCGACCGTCTGCTCCCCCTCTACCAGCAGGATGCGAGCCATTATTCCAAATTTTGGCAGAACGATGTTGAGCGGTGGGGAAACCTCGCCGCGGGTAGGCGGAGTCGATGAGCGATCCGGCCGCCACCGCCCCGCGGCACGGCCGCGTGCGCCACTGGGCGCCGCGCGTCGTGCTCGCGGCAGTCGTCGCCTTCGCGCTCATCCAGCTCGTGCCGTACGGGCGCGCGCACGCCAATCCGCCGGTCCGCTCGCAGCCGAGCTGGGACAGCGCGCGCACGAAGGCGCTGTTCGCGCAGGCGTGCGGCGCCTGCCACAGCAACCTCACGACGTGGCCGTGGTACAGCAACGTCGCGCCCGTCTCGTGGCTGGTGCAGCACGACGTCGACGGCGGCCGCGCGCGCTTCGACGTCTCCGACTGGCGCCAGCAGCTCCAGCCGGCTGCGGGCCGCGTCGCGCAGGCGGTCCTTTCCGGGCACATGCCGCCGCTGCAGTACAAGCTGATCCACTCGGAGGCGCGCCTGTCGTCGGCGCAGCGGGCGGCGCTCGCCGCCGGCCTGCAGCGCACGTTCCAGAACAGCCCGCCGCCGCTCATCTCCGTCCGGCACCGCGACGGCTGAACCGCGCCGCGCGCCTCGCTCAGTCCCGCAGCGCCGGCGCCGGCGCCGCGGGGCGGGCGGGAGTCACGCGCACGCGCGCGTCCACCACCATCGCGCCGCCCGGGTGGGCGATCACCGGGTTGCAGTCCAGCTCGACGATCTCGGGGTGCGCGTCGACGAGCGCGCCGATGCGCAGCACGACCTGCTCCAGCGCAGGCAGGTCGACCGGCGGCTCGCCGCGCGCGCCGCGCAGCAGCGGTGCGATCGACAGCGAGTCGACCATCGCGCGCGCGTCGCGGTCGGTCACCGGCGTCAGTCGCACGGCCACGTCGTGCAGCAGCTCCACCGCGCGTCCGCCGGCGCCGCATGCGACGACCGGGCCGAACAGCGGGTCGGCCGTCGCGCCGACGAGCAGCTCCTGCCCAGCCGGCGCCATCGCCTGCACGACCCAGCCGTCGAGCGCGTAGCCGGCGCTCGCGAGCCGCTCGCGCATCTGCTGCGCCGCCCGCCGCGCAGCCGCGGGCGAGGCGAGCCCGAGCGCGACGCCGCCCGCGTCGCTCTTGTGCAGCAGCCCGGATGCGATCGCCTTCAGCGCCACCGGTCCGTCCAGCTCGGCGGCCGCGCGCGCGACCGCCGTCGGGCTGCGCGCGATCCGCTGCGGCGCGAGCGGGACGCCGTAGCAGTCGAGCAGCGCGTGCACGTCGTGCGGCTCCAGCCACGCGCTGGGCGGCGCGCCGTCGGCCGTGGCCGTGCCGCTGGCGCCGAGCGCGCGCGCGACGATCGCGGCCGCCTCGTCCGGGCGCGCGTCGGCGAACGCGGGCACGGTCCCGCGCGGCGCCTTGCGCCAGCGCGCGTGCTCGACGGCGCGCCCGAGCGCGCGCGCCGCGTCCTCGGGGTAGCGGAAGGCCGGCAGCGGCGGCGTCTCCTCGGGGCGCTCGTGCAGCACCTCGGGCGCTCTCTCGGCCGTCATGAAGCACGTCAGCAGCGGCAGGCGGCCAGCGAGCGTGCGGCTCGCGGCGCGGACGGCCGCGGCGACGTCCTGCGCCTCCGTCACGAGCGGCGGCACGAACACGACGACGATCGCGTCGACCGCGCCCGCTTCGCCGATCGCCTCGATCGCCGCGCCGAACGCCTCCGGCGAGGCCGCCGCCAGCAGGTCCACCGGGTTGCGCAGCGAGGCGCCGGCCGGCACGACCTTGGCGACCGCCTCCTGCACCTCGTCCGGCAGCTCGGGCAGCTCCAGCCCGGCGGCGATGCACGCGTCGGCGCAGAGGATCCCCGGGCCGCCCGCGTTCGTCACGATCGCGACGCGGTTGCCCGCCGGCAGCGGCTGGTGCTCGAGCAGCGCGGCGAGGTCGAACAGCTCGCCGAGCGTGTCGGCGCGCAGCACGCCCGCCTGGCGGAAGAGCGCCTCGACCGCCGCCTCCGAGCCGGCCAGCAGCGCGCCGGTGTGCGAGGCGGCGGCGCGCGCACCGGCCGCCGAGCGGCCGGCCTTCACGGCGACGATCGGCTTCACGCGGCCGACGCGCCGCGCGATCCGCGCGAACTTGCGCGGGTTCCCGAACGACTCCAGGTACAGCAGGATCGCCCGCGTGCGCTCGTCCTGCTCGCACCACTCGAGGAAGTCGTTGCCCGACAGGTCCGCCTTGTTGCCGACGGATACGAACGCCGACAGCCCGATCCCGAGCGCGTGCGCCTGCTCCAGCAGCGCGATCCCGACGCCGCCGCTCTGCGACAGCAGCCCCAGGTGGCCGGACGGCGGCGCGGTCGGGGCAAACGACGCGTCGAGCCGCACGTCGGGGTCGGTGTCGATCACACCGAGGCAGTTGGGGCCGACGAGCCGCATGCGCCCCGCGCGGCAGGTCGCCAGCAGCTCGTGCTGCAGCGCGACGCCGGTCTCGCCCGTCTCCCCGAAGCCCGCCGCGAGCACCACGAGCGCCCGCACGCCGCGCTCCGCGCACGCGCGGGCGACGGGGATGCACTGGTGCGCGGGGACCGCGAGCACGGCCGCCTCCAGCTCGCCCGGGATCTCGTCGACCGACGTGTAGCAGTGGTGCCCGAGCACCTCGCGCCCTCTGCGGTTGACGGGGTAGAGGGCGCCCGCGTAGTCGCCCTCGACGAGCTTCCCGAAGACCGCGCCGCCGATCGTGCCGGGCTCCGGCGAGGCGCCGACGACGGCCAGCGAGCGCGGTCGCAGCACGCTGTTCATCGCGGCGACGGCGGCGATCGACTCGCGCTGGGCGAAGCGTCCGCGCGCCTCCTCCGTCAGTGCCGTCGGCATCTCCACGTGCAGCACGCCCGGCTCCGGGCGCACGTGCAGCGGCAGGCCGCTGTCGCGGAAGACGCCCAGCATCGCGTGGTTCTCCGGCAGCACCTCCGCGACGAACGTGCCGATCCCCTGCGCGCGGGCGCCGAACGCGAGGTGCGCGAGCAGGATCGTCGCCAGGCCGCGCCCGTGCATCGCGTCGGCCGTCTCGAACGCGACCTCGGCCCGTTCGTGGTCGATCCGCACCCACGCGGCGTGGCCGACGATCGCGCTCGCGCCGTCGCCCGTGAGCGCGATCAGCCCGTCGCGTTCGCGCCGGTCGACGTCGGCCGCCCAGCGCGCGGCGGCGTCGACATCGGCCGCGCCGGTGAACCAGCGCAGCCGCTGCGAGGAGGGGGAGAGGTCGCCGAGGAACGCGCGCAGCGCCGGCAGGTCGCCGCCGCGGACCGGCCGCACGTGCACGGGCGCGCCGTCGCGCAGCGCGACGTCGACCTCGCGCGCAGCGAGCGCAGCATCGCTCGGCGGCGCGGACACGAGCCCTCCCGTGGCACGTGCGTGCATCGGACCGATCGTACGCTGCGCCGGGGTGCGGTCAAGCCCGCCGATCCGCCAGGACGGCCGCGCTCAGCGCTCGTCGTCATCGTCGCGGCAAGGGATGCCAGGCGTGCCAGCGCGCGGCCCGCCGGGCGATCCGCCGCGCCCGCCGGTGCTCGCGCGTGCGCGGTGGCTGCGCCGCAGCGCGGAAGAACCACGCCTTGCCCAGCTCCACCAGCACGAGGTAGACGGCGATCATCGCCGCGAGGATCAGGAAGAAGTCCCACGGCAGCGGGGTGAAGCCGAGCAGGTGCGCGGCGGGGGAGTAGGGCAGCGCCGCGCCGATCGCCACGACCGCGAGCGTCGTCGCCAGCAGCGGCCGGCTCGGGCGGCTGCGCCAGAACGGCACGCGGCGCGTGCGGATCACGAACACGACGAGCGCCTGCGTCGCGAGCGACTCGACGAACCAGCCGCTGCGGAACAGCGCCGGCCCGGCGTGGAAGACCCACAGCATCACGCCGAAGGTGACGAAGTCGAACGCCGAGGAGATCGGCCCGAAGAGGCGCATGAAGCGCTGGATCAGGTCGATGTCCCAGCGCGCCGGGCGCTCGAGCATCTCCTCGTCCACGTTGTCGGTCGGGATCGTCAGCTCGCCGACGTCGTAGAGGAAGTTGTTGAGCAGGATCTGCGTCGGCAGCATCGGCAGGAACGACAGGAACAGCGACGCGCCGGCGGCGCTGAACATGTTCCCGAAGTTCGACGAGGTCGCCATCAGCACGTACTTGATCGTGTTGGCGAAGATCCGCCGGCCCTGCACGATCCCCTCGGCCAGCAGCGCGAGCGACTTCGTCGTCAGCACGATGTCGGCGGCGTCCTTGGCGACGTCGCTCGCGCCCTCGACGGAGATGCCCACGTCGGCCGCGTGCAGCGCGACCGCGTCGTTGACGCCGTCGCCGAGGAAGCCGACCGTCTCGCCGCCCGCGCGCCCGGCGCGGATCACGCGCGCCTTCTGCTCCGGCGTCACGCGCGCGAAGATCGTCGTGCGCTCGACGGCGGCTCGCAGCGCGGCATCGTCCAGCGCCTCCAGCTCGGCACCGGTGAGCGTGCCGTGCACGGGGATCCCCAGCGCCGCGCAGACGGTCTCCGCCACGCGCCCGTTGTCGCCGGTCACGAGCTTGACCTCGACGTCGAGCTTGGCGAGCCGCTGCAGCGCCGCGCGCGCGTCGGCCTTCGGCGGGTCGGCGAAGGAGAGGAAGCCGGCGAGCGTCAGGTCGCGCTCGTCGTCGGCGCTGACGGCGGCCATCCCCGGCGCCGCTCGCGTCCCGACCGCGACGACCCGCGCGCCGGCCGCGAACTGCGCATCGAGTGCCGCCCGCGCGGCCGGGTCCACGCTCGCGCAGCGCTCCAGCACCGCCTCCGGCGCGCCCTTGACGATCAGCAGGCGCTCACCGCCCACGTCCGCCACCACCGACATCCGCTGGCGCTCGTAGTCGAACGGCGCCGCCGCCACGCGCACGCCGTCGGGCGGGCGCGCCGCGCCGCCGCCCGCCTCCCACAGCGCCAGGTCGAGCTGGTTGCCGCCGACCGCCTTCCCGCCCTCCACCACCACGTCGCCGCACAGCAGCCCGAGCCCGAGCACGTCCGGCGCGTCGCTCCCCGCGCCGTCCAGCGCGCCGGCGAAGCGCACGCTGCCCTCCGTCAGCGTCCCCGTCTTGTCGGTGAACAGCGTGGCGACGTTGCCGAGGTCCTCGATCGCGATCAGCCGCTTGACGACGACCTCGTGCTGGGCGAGCAGCGCGGCGCCGCGCGCCAGGCTGATCGTCACGATCGCCGGCAGCAGCTGCGGCGCGAGCCCGACTGCGATCGCGAGCGCGAACAGCGCCGACTCCAGCAGCGGGCGCCCGAGCAGCCCGTTGATCGCGAAGATCGAGATCGTCAGCGCGGCGGTCACGCGGATCAGCAGGCCGCTGAACTGCCGCAGCCCCCGCTGGAAGCCGGTCTCGCCGGCGTGCTCGCCGAGCGACGCGGCGATCCCGCCGAGCGCCGTGTCCGGCCCGGTGCCGACGACGAGCGCGCGCCCCGACCCGGCCCGCACGACTGTCCCCATGAACGCGCACGACGGCAGCTCCAGCGGGCCGCGACCGGTGTCGGGGGCGAGCGCCGCGGCCGTCTTGACGACCGGCAGCGACTCGCCCGTCAGCACGGCCTCGTCGAGCTCCAGCCCGTCGGCTGCGAGCAGCCGCATGTCGGCCGGCACGACGTCGCCGACCGCGAGCCGCACGACGTCGCCCGGCACGAGGTCGGTCACCGCCACCCGCTCCGAGCGCCCGCCGCGCAGCGCGATCGCCGTGTGGCGCACCTGCGCGCGCAGCGCCGCGACGGTGCGCGCCGAGCGGTACTCGTTGACGAACCCGAGCACGACGCTCAGCGTCATGATCGCCAGCACGAGCAGCGCGTCGGTGCTCTGGCCGACGAGCAGCGAGGTCAGCGCCGCGGCCACCAGCAGCAGCAGGATCGGGTTGTCGAGCTGGCGCAGGAAGATCGTCCACGCGCGCACGTCGTGCACGCGCAGCGCGTTGCGTCCGTGCTCGGCGAGCCGCCGCGCCGCTTCCGCGTCGCTCAAGCCCTCCGGCGCGCCGCCGAGCGCGGCCAGCACCGCGTCTGGCGTCAGCGCGGCCGCCTGCACGAGCGTGAGGGGCGCGGCCCGCGCGCGGTCGTCGCCGGATCGGTCCATGCGGCGAGCATACGAGTCGCGCCACGCGGCTTATCCGTAGCGGCCACGGAGCGGCGCCCGTCCAAGCCCCGGTGGCGCGGGGCGCGGAGGCGGGCAGAATCGTCAGCGATGGCCGCGACCGCGCCGATCGCCCCGCAGCGCACGCCCGACCGCGCTCGCGCGGGACACGAGGCTCGCCTTGCCCGCCTGCGCTCCGCCCTGCACGGCCGCGCCCGCATGCTCGCGGCCGCCGTCGCGCTGCTCGGCACGCTCGCGGGCGGCATCTGCCATCTGGCGGGCGCGCCGTCCGCCGGCGACGCGCTGTGGATCGCCGTGATCGCCGGCACGCTCGTGCCGGTCGGCTGGTCGGTCGCGCGCACGCTCGCGCGCGGAGACGTCGGCGTCGACGTGATCGCGCTGCTGGCGATGGCCGCCGCGCTCGCCGGCGGCGAGCTGCTCGCGGGCTCCGTCGTCGCGGTGATGCTGCTCGGCGGCAACGCGCTGGAGGCGTACGCGGGCGGTCGCGCCGAGCGCGAGCTGACGGCACTGCTGCGCCGCGCGCCGCGGATCGCCCACCGCCGCACCGGCAGCACGTGGGAGGAGGTCGCCGTCGAGGCGGTCGTCCCGGGCGACCTGGTGCTCGTGCGCAGCGGCGAGGTCGTGCCGGTCGACGGGACGCTCGCGAGCGAGCGCGCGGCGATCGACGCCTCTGCCGTCACCGGCGAGCCGCTGCCGGTCGAGCAGCGCCGCGGGGACGTGCTGCGCAGCGGCGTCGCGAACGCCGGCGCGCCGTTCGAGCTGCGCGCCACGCGCGCCGCCGCCGACAGCTCCTACGCGGCGCTCGTCGCACTCGTCGCGGCGGCCCAGCGCGAGCGCCCGCCGTTCACCCGCCTCGCGGATCGCTACGCCGCGATCTTCCTGCCGGTCACGCTGCTCGTCGCCGGCGGCGCGTGGGCGGCGAGCGGCGAGTTCGTGCGCGCGGTCGCGGTGCTCGTGGTGGCGACGCCGTGCCCGCTGATCCTCGCCGCGCCGATCGCGCTCGTGTCCGGGCTCTCGCGCTGCGCCGCGGCCGGGATCGTGCTGAAGGGCGGCACCGCGCTGGAGCGCCTCGCGGCGGCGCGCACGGTGCTGTTCGACAAGACCGGCACGCTCACGCGCGGGCGCCCGTCGGTCGAGCTGGTCGTGCCGTTCGACGGCCTCCTCGGCGAGGAGGTGCTGCGCCTCGCCGCCTCCGCCGAGCAGCTCTCGGCGCACGTGCTGGCGGAGGGGATCGTGCACGACGCGCAGGCGCGCGGCCTGCGGCTCGAGCGCCCGCGCGACGCGCACGAGGCGCCGGGCGACGGGATCGAGGCGACGGTCGGCGACCGGCGCGTGGGCGTCGGCGCCGAGCGCTGGCTGCTCGCGCGCGGCTTCGCGACCGCGGATGGCGCCGGGTCGGCGCTCGACGGGGCGGCGCCGGGCCGCGCGCTCGTCCACGTCGGCGTCGACGGCGCGATCGTCGGCGCGCTCGTGATGGCCGACCGGCTGCGGCCCGACGCGGCGCAGCTCGCGCAGGCGCTGCGCGACGTGGGCGTGCGCCAGGTCGCGATGGTCACCGGCGACCGCGACGCGGTCGCGCAGGCGATCGCCGCAGAGGCCGGTCTCGACCGCGTCTACGCCGAATGCACGCCGGAGCAGAAGCTCGAGGTCGTGCGCGCCGTGCGCGCGCGGCCGGAGCTGCGGCCGGTCGTGATGGTGGGGGACGGCGTCAACGACGCCCCCGCACTCGCGCTCGCCGACGTCGGCATCGCGATCGCGGGCGACAGCGAGACCGTCTCAAGCGAGGCCGCCGACGCCGTCATCACCGTCGACCGCATCGACCGCGTCGCCGAGGCGGTCCGCATCGGCCGCCGCACGATGCGCATCGCCCGCCAGAGCGTGATCGCCGGCATGACGCTCAGCGTCGCCGCGATGGCCGTCGCCGCCACCGGCCACCTCGCCCCCGTCCCCGGCGCCCTGCTGCAGGAGGCCATCGACGTCGCCGTGATCCTCAACGCCCTGCGCGCGCTGCGGCCGTGAGCGGCGCGCCCGCGCTGGTCGACACGCCGACAGCCGCGCCTCGTGCCGTCCGGCGACGACGGCCTCGACTATGCCGTCTTCCACGCGACCGGCTGACCGCCGTGCCGAAGCAATGCGTGGTGTGTAGACGGCAGGGGTCAATGCCGTCAGCCTCCCGATGGTGTCCGCATCGACTCGCACCGACGACGTCGCAGGTCGGCTGCCGTCGTCTCGCGACCGGAGCTTCGCGCTGGCCACAGGCTTCCGGCGCATCGATGGCGACACGCGTCCGATCTCGGAGATCCCCGAGCAGGAACTGCTCAAAGGCTTCGGCGCTCGACACTGCTGATCGACACCGCCCGGCTCGTCGCACTCGCCGGCGAGTGCGCCCCGACGAGAACTGCATGGCGATCCAAATGAGGGGCCTACAGCAGGTCGCGCAGCTCGTCTCGGCTGATGCCGGCCGTCTTTAGGATGCTGAGCAGGAGCCCCGGCTTGACGTCGCGGTTGTGAACCGGGACGGCGATGGCGTCACGGCGCTCTGGGTGTACGAAATAGTGGTGGCTGCCACGCGTGCGGCGGTGCTGCCAGCCCTTTGCTTCGAGGACGCGGATCAGCCGTTGTGGCTTGATCGCGGGGAGCTTGTCGCTCACGCAGCTTCGACGGCGACGCGCTCGCGGCGGACGGTTGGAACCGGCCACCCCTCCTCGCGCATGATCTCCAGGTAGCCCTCGATCGCGTCGCGAGCCATGTCGAGAGCCTCCTCGACCGTCTCGCCCTGCGTCGCGACGCTCGGAAGCTCGGGCACAAGGACGCTGAAGCCGCCCTCAGTCTCCGGGACCAACACCACGTCGTACTCGCGTCGCTCCATGCCCATCAGCTTACGCCAGGTCTCCCAAAGATCAACAGCATCCGACTGGCAATCCAGTCGGGCCGATCCCAGGGCCCTGCCGGCTCAGGTCTCGCACATAAGGGCGATCTGCTTCTGTCGACGGCCGCATGGTGGAAAGCGTCGGCCCTGTCCTGCGAGTACCTGGTCGCGGAGTCGCAGTCGGTTCCGACGAGAGGCTTGCAGCACGAAGCCCGAGGGCCGGAACACCGACGGCCGCGATGGTTACTTGTACGACGCCAAGTCTCTGCAGCAGTCCGAGCCCTCGACGAGCTGCCGGTGGCGCACGCGGCGGAGCCCGCCGCCGGCCCAGCCACGTAGCCTTGAGCCAGCGATGCCCCGCATCCTGTTCGTCTGCCTCGGCAACATCTGCCGCTCGCCGACCGCCGAGGCGGTGATGGTGAGGCTCGTCGCGGAGGCAGGCCTGGAGCACGCGATTGAGTTGGACAGCGCCGGCACGGGCGCGTGGCACGTCGGCAGCCCGCCCGACGAGCGCGCGACGCGGGCGGCGGCCACGCGCGGCTTCGCGATGCGCGGCACCGCACGCCAGGTCACCCTCGCCGACTTCGACGCGTTCGACCTGCTGCTCGCGATGGACGCCGAGAACCACCGCAACCTGCGCGCGCTCGCGCCGAACCAAGCGGCAGCCGCGAAGGTCCGCCTGCTGCGGGAGTTCGACCCCGCCAGCGCCACGGCGGCGAACCTCGACGTGCCCGACCCGTACTACGGCGGCCCGGACGGCTTCGACCGCGTGCTCGACCTCGTCGAGGCCGCCTGCGCCGGCCTGCTCGCCGAGCTGCGCGGCGCCGCCCACGCCACGTGAGCGATCTCGCACAGGCGCTCGCCGCCGCGTTCGGCCAGCCTGTCGCCCGTCTCGACCCCGTCGCCGGCGGCGACCTCAACGACGCCTACGCGGCGACGCTCGCCGACGGCTCTCGCGTCTTCGTCAAGACGAGCGCCGATCCCGCCGCCGCCGGCTCGTTCGCCGCCGAGGCCGCCGGCCTGCGCTGGCTCGCCGAGCCCGGCGCGCTCGCGATCCCCGAGGTGCTCGCCGTCGCCGACCCGCCCACCGCCGCCGGCGAGCCCACCGCGTCCACACCCCGCTTCCTCGCCCTCGCCTGGATCGACGCAGGCCCGCCGACTCCCGCCGCCGACGAGGCGCTCGGCCGCGGCCTCGCTGCCCTTCACGCCGCCGGCGCGCCGGCCTTCGGCGGACCGGACATCACCCTCCGCATCGGCCCGCTCGCGCTGCCGAACGAGCCGGCGCCCGACTGGCCGGCCTTCTACGCCGCGCGCCGGCTCGAGCCGCTCGCCCGCCTCGCGCGCGACCGCGGCGCGCTGCCCGCCGAGGCGCCCGCGCTGCTCGACCGCTTGATCGTCAATCTGGTGGATCGGGCCGGGCCGCTGGAGCCGCCGGCCCGCGTCCACGGCGACCTCTGGTCCGGCAACGTCCTCACGGACCGAGCCCAGCGGCCCTGGCTGATCGACCCCGCCGCCCACGGCGGCCACCGCGAGCTCGACCTCGCGATGCTGCGCCTGTTCGGCGGACCCTCCGAGCGCTGCTTCGACGCCTACGAGGAGGTCACGCCGCTCGCGCCCGGAGCACACGAGCGCGTGCAGCTCTGGCAGCTCGCCCCATTGCTCCTCCACGCCGCCCTCTTCGGCCCCGGCTGGGGAGCCCGCGCGACGCAGGTCCTGCGCCGCTACGCCTGACGAACCGCTCGAAATCAGCCAACTCGTCGTGCGTCGGCGGTGCGCTGCTCGTGCACCCACGTCGCGGGGTCGGCGTCCCACTCACGTCCGTGAGCGGCCAACGTCGAGATGCTCGCCTCGATGTCGTCCCATCGCGCCTCGTCGTTGAGCGCGCGACGGACCGTCTCGGCGATGAACGCGCTGCGGCGCCGGCGTCCGACGCGACGATCGAGTCGCGCGACGAGGTCGTCATCGAGGCTGATGCACAGACGCATGGCCACACGCTAGCTCAAAGAGTCGCGAGCGCTGGGCAACGCTCTGGCGGGACATGCGTGCTGCTCACGGTCGCGGTCTACGCCGCGCCGCGCACGAGCGCCGGCCCGCCCGGCGCCTCCGCCGGCGCCGGCCCGCCCGGCAATGCCGCGCGCACCTGGTAGATCCCGGTGAAGCCGGACAGGAAGCCGTTGCGCGCGGCGCGCAGGTACAGGCGCCACACGCGGATGCGCTCCTCGCCCGCGAGCCGCGTCGCCTCCTCCAGCGAGGCGTCGAGCCGCTCGGCCCAGTGCCGCAGCGTCTCCGCGTAGTCGGCGCCGAAGCCCTCGACGTGCTGCGTCGCGAACCCGGCCCGCTCCAAGGCGAGCAGCACGCGGCTGAGATGGAGCGGCTCCGCGTCGGGGAAGACGTAGCGCTCGGAGAAGTCGCCGGCCTCGGGATCGGAGTGGCGCTGGCGCGTGATGCCGTGGTTGAGCAGCCGCCCGCCCGGCTTCAACAGCTCCGCCAGGCGCGCGGCGTAGACGTCGATCTGCGCCTCGCCGACGTGCTCGACCATCCCGATCGAGGCGATCGCGTCGAACGGCTCGGCCTGCAGCTCGCGGTAGTCGGCGAGCCGGATGTCGACCTGCTCGGACAGCCCCGCCTCCGCCACTCGCGCCCGCGCCAGCTCCGCCTGCGCGGGGGAGAGCGTGATGCCGGTGACATGCACGCCGTGGTTCGCCGCCGCGTGCAGCGCGAACGCGCCCCAGCCGCAGCCGACGTCGAGCACGCGCTCGCCGGCCGACAGCCCGAGCTTCGTGCAGACCAGCTCGAGCTTCGCCTCCTGCGACTCCTCCAGCGTGGTCGCGCCCGAGCGCGCCCAGACCCCGCACGAGTACGTCATCGTCGGGCCGAGGAACAGTCTGAAGAAGTCGTTCGAGACGTCGTAGTGATGGCGCACCGCGCGCGCATCGCGCTCGCGCGAGTGGCGTGTCCCCTGCGGCACCAGCTCCGACTCGGGCGGCTTGGGCGGCCGCGTCAGTCCCATCGCGGCGACGGCGGCGAGCATCAGCCGCACGCGCTCGCGCCCGTCGATCGGCGGCGCCTGCCACGTGTCGAGCAGCCGCATGACGGCGTCGATGTCGTCGACCGCCAGCTCGCCCGAGACGTACGCGCGCCCGAGCCCGAGCTGTCCGGGTGCGCGCAGCGCGTGCGCGATGGCGCGCGGCGAGCGGACCGTGAACGTCGGCGCCGGCCCGGAGCCGTTTCCGGCGCTCGCGGGATCGTTCGCCGGCAGCTCGCTGCCGTCCCAGAAGCGCAGCGCGAACGGGCGCGACGGCAACGCACGAGCTACTTCCCTGCGCAGCGGACCGGTGACTGCAAGCCCCATCGGGCGGGACCCTAGCGCGTCCCGTTGACGCGCGTCCGCCACGCTGCGCGGCGTCACCGCACCGCCACGTCGAGCGGGCGAAGCTCCTCCTCGTAGGAGATCGCGTGACGTCGCAGCTGCCCGTCGGACTCGACCACGTAGGCGCCCATCCGCACGAGCGGCGGCGAGTAGGCGTGGATCGTCACGGCCGGCTCGTCGCCCGCGTGCAGCACGCGGTGGATGTCGCTTGCGCCGAACGCGAACGAGGAGCCGGCGGAGACCGTCCGCGCGATCGGCGCGCTCGCCGGGCGACCGAGCGCGAGGCGCTCCTCGCGGACGGCGCCGGCGATCACGGCGACTGCTCCAGCCGACAGGTCGTGGTCGTGGAAGCCCGTGTCGTGGTCCTCCGACCAGCAGATCAGCCACACGTCGAGGTGTGCGTCGCGCACGAGCTGCTCGTACGTGCGCTGACGCGGGTCGTGGTGCACGTGCGCAGACCACAGCTCCGGACGGCTGGCGACCTGCTGCGCGACCGCGAGCAGCTCGCCGCCGTCGAGGTCGCGGGCGAGCGGACGTTCGAGCGGCGCGCTCACGCGACCGCCTCCCGCAGCTCGGAGCGCAGCAGGCGGCTCGGGTTCACGCGCAGCAGCGCGTGGCCGAGCACCGTGTCGGCCGGCGGCACGACCGCCTCGACGACCGGGCGGTCGGAGCCGTGCACGAGCTGGCCGGCGCCGACGACGTCGATCATCGCGCGCAGCGCGCGCGGGCCGTACGACGACGTGTCGTAGAACAGCAGCGCGTCGTGCACCGCACCCGCAGGGCCGCCGCGGGCGGCGAGTCGCTCGACGTGCAGCGGCGCGCCCCCGGCGAGCATCGCGAACAGCACGCGCAGGCGCGGGTGCGCGTGGCGGCCGGCCTGCGCGAACGCGAACCACGCCGCCTGCATCTGCGCGACGTAGTCCGTCAGCGCAGGCCACCACGGCGGCTCCGGCGACGCGGTGGCACCGTGCCGTCGCCGGGAGCCGCGCGCCTCGCCGACCGGGCCGGGATGCACGAAGAGGGGGACGTCGTGCCGCTCGAGCCGCCCCAGGAGGGGGCTGAGGCGCTCGAGCGCGGCCGGGGTCGCGAGGGCGGTGGCGGGGAGGGAGAGGCCGGAGCTGCCGCGCGCGACGAGCGCGTCGACGTCGGCGGGGTCGGGCGCCTCGAGCTGCACGGCGCCCCACGCGCCGAAGCGCGCCGGCAGCGCGTCGACGCCGCGGTGGTAGGCCTCGAGCAGCGGCACCGCCTCCTCGGCGGGCAGCGACTCGATCCCGAGCGCGCTCGACAGCGCGACGAGCGCGCGGTCGACGCCGTCGCGCCGCAGCTCGTCGCCGCGCAGCGCCGCGTCGGTCGCGTCGAGCGGCAGCACGGAGTCGGGCTCGCCGGCGACGCGGAACGTCCAGCCGCTGCGCCGGCGGATCAGCGCGGGCGCCTGTCTGCGGCGCGCCAGCTCGGCGATCAGAGGCCTGCCGAGCAGGTGCTGGTGGACGTCGGTGCGAAGCATGCCGGCCATACTACACAATCTCGACCAAGTTTGTAGGAAATATCGGGACGGGATGACGCTTGCGCATGCTGCCCGACCGGCCCGCCGGCACCGGTTCCGCGCTACACTCCGTGGCTCGCGCCGGCTGGCGGTCGGTTGTCTGTCCGCCAACCGGTCGCGGACACGTGCCCACACCGACCTTGGAACGCCAATGGCCCGCGGAGACGTTCGCATCGCAGTCACGCTCGCGTGCGAGGACTGCAAGCGACGCAACTACCAGACGAACAAGAGCAAGCGCAACGATCCGGAGCGGATCCAGCTGCGCAAGTACTGCCGTTGGTGCAAGTCGCACACGGCGCACCGGGAGACGCGCTAGCGCGACCTTCCGTCATGGCCCGCGACCGCAGACGAGCGAAGCAGCGCCGAGATCGCCAGGCACGTGCCGGCGGCGGCGCTCAGCCGCGCCCTGCGGACAACGGCGTCGCGCATCCGGCTGACGCGGAGAACGAGCTCGAGCGGCTGCACGAGCGCGAGCCCGCCGAGCTCGCCAGCGGCGAGGTCGACCTCGCCGACGCGCAGCTCGCGCTCGGCCGTCCCGAGCTGATCGACGCGACCCAGCCGCGCCCCGAGGAGCTCGCCGGCGCGGCGGGTGAAGCCGAGGTCGAGAGCGACGAGGCGGCCTTCGAGGAGCTCGAGGATCGCGTCGACGAGGCCGAGGAGGCGTTCGAGGAAGGCGCCTCCTACGAAGAGGAGCAGGACGTCGCCCAGGGCGCCAACGGCCACGCCGGCGACGGCGCCGAGGTCGTGCGCACGCGCCGCCGCGCGGGCGGGCGGGCGGTTGAGCCGCGCGAGGGCAACCGTCTCGTCACGTTCCTGCGAGGAAGCTGGCGCGAGCTGCAACGAGTACAGTGGCCCGATCGCCGGCAGGTCGGCCAAGCCACCGCGGTCGTCATTGGCTTCGTGATCGTCGCCGGCGCCTTCCTCGGCCTGGCGGACTACGTCGCAGGCAAGATCGTCGACCTCATCATCTAAGCCGACCCCCGTCCGTCCGACCCCGAAGGATTCCCCCGCATGTTCCGCTGGTACGTCGTCAACACCTACTCCGGTCACGAGAACAAGGTCAAGCACAACCTCGAGCACCGCGTCGTCTCGCTGGGACAGAAGCGCGCCGTGCGGCAGGTCGTCGTGCCGACCGAGACCGTCTCGGAGATGAAGGACAACCAGAAGGTCGTGACGGAGAAGCGCACGATGCCGGGCTACGTGCTCGTCAACATGGACCTCAACGAGGACTCGTGGGCGCTGGTGAAGGGGACACCGGGCGTCACGGGCTTCGTCGGCGCGTCGAACGAGCCCGTCCCGCTCACGCAGGCGGAGGTCGACCGGCTGCTCCATCGCGAGACGGCCGAGCGGCCGCGCACGCGTGCGCAGTTCTCGATCGGCGAGGCTGTCAAGGTGGTCTCCGGGCCGCTCTCCGACTTCTCCGGGGAGATCTCGGAGATCAACGAGGACGGCGCCCGCCTGAAGGTGCTGGTATCAATCTTCGGCCGCGAGACCCCCGTCGAGGTCGGCTTCGACCAGGTGAAGAAGATCTAATGGCCAAGAAGGTAATGACAGTCATCAAGCTCCAGGCGCCCGCCGGTCAGGCGAGCCCGGCGCCGCCAGTCGGCCCTGCCCTGGGTCAGCACGGCGTCAACATCATGGAGTTCGTCAAGGCGTTCAACGCCCAGACCGCCTCGCAGCAGGGCACCGTGATCCCGATCGAGATCACGGTCTTCGAGGACCGCTCCTTCACGTTCATCACGAAGAGCCCGCCGGCTGCCGTGCTGATCAAGAAGGCGCTCAACCTCGACAAGGGGTCGGCCGAGCCGAACCGCAACAAGGTCGCCTCGATCACCCAGGCACAGCTGCGCGAGATCGCGCAGACGAAGTTCGAGGATCTCAACGCGAACGATCTCGACCAGGCCGCGAAGATCATCGCCGGAACCGCCCGCTCGATGGGCGTGGAGGTGAGCGACTGATGGCCAAGCACGGCAAGGCGTACGTCGAGGCGCGCCAGCGCTACGACCGCGAACACGAGTACGCGCCCGCCGAGGCGATCGCGCTCGTCAAGCAGCTGAAGTCGGCCAAGTTCGACGAGTCGGTCGAGGTGCACATCCGCACCGGCCTCAACGTCCGCCACGCGGACGAGCAGCTGCGCGGCACGATCGCGCTGCCCAACGGCCTCGGCAAGAACGTCAAGGTGGCGGTCTTCGCGCAGGGCGACAAGCAGCAGGAGGCGATCGACGCGGGCGCCGACTTCGTTGGCGCGGACGACCTCGCGAGACAGATCGAGGAGGGCTTCGACGACTTCGACGTCGCGATCGCCACGCCCGACCTGATGCCCGTCGTCGGCCGCCTCGGCCGCATCCTCGGTCCGTCGGGCAAGATGCCGAACCCGAAGGTCGGCACGGTCACGATGGACGTCAAGAAGGCCGTCGAGGAGTCGAAGGCCGGCAAGGTCGAGTACCGCACCGACCGCACCGCGATCGTCCACCTCGTGATCGGCAAGTCCAGCTTCGACGAGCAGCTGCTGCTCGAGAACTATGCGGCCGTGGTCGAGGAGATCGTCCGCGCCAAGCCGGCCGTGGCGAAGGGCAAGTACATCCACTCGATCACGCTCGCCTCGACGATGGGGCCGGGCGTGAAGGTCGACCCGTCGCGCACGCGCGACATCGTGGAGGAGGCGCCGCTCGCGGCGTAGCCTCGTTCCAAGAGCGCCCTGCCCGAGACCCCCGGCGGCTGTAAGTCCGGGGCAGGCGGTGCCTCGAAGGTCGGTCCGCGACACGCGGCCCGCTCTCTCGACGCCCGCCCTGTGCGGGCGTTCGCATTTCAAGAAGAGAGCGAACCCAGACCATGAACAGAGACGAGAAGGCAGCGGTCATCGATCGCATCGCCGGGGAGCTGGAGGCTTCCCAGGCGGTCTTCGCGGTCGACTATCGCGGGATCACGGTCAGCCAGGTCGCCGACCTGCGCGCGAAGCTGCGCGCGGCCGACGCGACCTTCGCGGTCGTGAAGAACTCGCTGACCGAGCGCGCCGCCGACAAGGCGGGCGCCGAGGCGCTGAAGTCCGTGCTCGAGGGCCCGACCGCGCTCACGTTCGTGCGCGGCGACGCCGCCGCGGCGGCGAAGGCGCTCAGCGACGCGCAGAGAGTCACCGAAGTGCTCGCCTTCAAGGGCGGGCTGATGGACGGGCAGGCGGTCTCGCCGGACGACATCAGAGCGATAGCGAAGCTGCCGTCGCGCGAGGTGCTCTACGCGCAGCTCGTCGGCACCGTCGCGGCGCCGCTCAACGGACTCGCGCGGACGCTGAACGCGCTGATCTCCGGCATCGCCGTCCAGCTCGGCCAGATCCGCGACCAGGGCCTCGTCGGCGGCAGCGCTGCGCCGGCGGCCGAGACGGCGCCCGAGGCGCCGGCCGAGCCCGAGGCTCCCGCCGCCGAGGCGGAGGCCGAGGCTCCCGCCGCAGAGGAGGCACCGGCCCCCGAGGCCGAGGCTCCCGCCGAGGAGACGCCCGCCGCCGAGGCGGAGGCGCCTACCGAGGCTGCAGACGACACCACCACTGAGAACCAGACGGACGCGACGGCGGAAGCCGACGACGCTTCCGACGCGAAGGAGGACTGACACATGGCGACCACCCAGGAGTGGATCGACGAGCTGAAGGCCATCACAGTGCTCGAGCTCGCCGAGCGCATCAGAGCGCTCGAGGAGGAGTTCGGCGTCTCCGCGGCTGCCGTCGCGGCTGCCGCCCCGGCCGGCGGCGGCGCTGCCGGCGGCGATGGCGCCGCGGCCGAGGAGGAGTCCTCGACCGTCGACGTCGTCCTCACCGGCGCCGGCGACAAGAAGATCCAGGTCATCAAGGTCGTCCGCGCGGCGACCGGCCTCGGTCTCAAGGAGGCCAAGGCGCTCGTCGACGAGGCCCCCAAGGCGGTCAAGGAGGGCATCGAGCGCGACGAGGCCGACAAGCTCAAGGCGGAGCTTGAGGAGGCCGGCGCCACCGTCGAGCTCAGATAACGCCTCGCCGTGCCTGGCGGCGTCATCGGGGTTCGGAGTACCTCCGGTACACCTTCACCCCTGCTTCCTTGCCAGGCACGACGATCCGTCATCTGCAAGTTGCTGGAGGGCCGGCTTTTGCCGGCCCTTCGTCGTTCCGGCGGCGTTACGATCCCGCGCGATGACGATCGAGGTGGTCCCGGAGGCGCCGCGCGACGAGCCGACGGTCGACGCGGCGGGGCGGCGGCTGGATGCCGGGATCGAGGGCGTCGTGCTCGAGCGGCTCGTCGCGCACCACGACCATCGGGGTTCCCTGGCGGAGCTGATCGACTGCTCGAAGCCGTTCTGGTCCGAGCCCGTGGTGTTCGCCTACGCGTTCACGATCCGGCCCGGCCGCATCAAGGGGTGGGGGATGCACAAGCTGCAGGCCGACCGCTACGCGGTCCTGTCGGGCTCGCTGCGCGTGGTGCTGCACGATGGCCGCGTCGGCTCGCGCTCGCACGGGCGCTTCGCCGAGTTCCACTTCACCGACGCGACGCCGGGCCTGCTGCGGATCCCACCCGGCGTCTGGCATGCCGACCAGAACTGGGGCGAGACGGAGGCACGCGTCGTCAACTTCCCGACGCACCCCTACGACCGCGAGCGGCCCGACAAGTACCGGATCGACCCGCACAGCGGACAGATCCCGTTCGACTTCAGCCTGCGCGACGGCTGAGCGCCCGCGCGGTCCGCGCGGCGCCGGGGAGCCCGAGCAGCCGGTCGCGCAAGCGCCACCAGCCGCCGGCGTAGATCGTGGAGAGCAGCTCGCGCTGGCGCGCCGTCTCGCGGTAGGCCCCGTCCAGCTCCCCGCGGCTCAGCTCGTGCTCGGCCGCGAGCTGCTCGTGCGCGGCGGTGAGCCGCCCGAGCTCGGCGGCCAGCGCGTCGCGCTCGGCAGCCGCCAGCTCCAGCTCGTGCTCGCGCGCGGCCAGCTCGCGCTGCGTCGCCCGCGCGGCGTCGGTGCGCAGCCGCGCGGCCGCGTGCGGGTCGCCGAGCGCGGCGGCGAGCGCCTTGTTCTGCGCGATCCGCTGCTCCCACGTCTGCTCCCGCCCGCTTTCCCGCGGGTGCAGGATCGTCGGCGTCAAGCACATGCGCGTCCGTGCGCCGGCGACGATCATCCGCCGCCATAGGTCGATGTCGGCGCAGCGCTCGAGCGTCCCGTCCCAGCCGCCGACCGCCAGCGCGGGCGCCGGCCGGTGGCTCACCGCCGCCATCGGCGTGCGGTTGTAGCCGCGCAGCGCTTCGGCCTGGAAGCGCTCGACGCCCCAGTCCGAGCACATCGCCCTCAGCTCCCCGGCCTCGTCGACGAGCACCGCGCTCGCCTGCACCAGCTCGATCTCGCCGGCGTCCCACGCCTCGCCGATCGTCGCGAGGTGGTCGCGGAAGCAGAGGTCGTCGTCGCCGAGCCACGCGACGACGTCCCCGCGCGCCTCGCGCAGCGCGACGTTGCGATGGGCGTAGGCGTAGCCCGGCCCCTTCGGCAGCTCGACCACGCGCACGCGCTCGTCGCCGAGCGCCCACAGCGCCTCGGCCGTACCGTCGGTGCAGCCGTCCGCGAGCACGACCACTTCGAGCGGCGGGCGGCTCTGCGCGAGCGCGCTGCGCACCGCGAGCGTCACCAGCTCGCGCCGGTCGTGCGTCGGGATCGCGACGGTGAAGCTGGCCGGCATGGCGCGGCATCCTCGCACGTCCGGCTGCCGCCCTGGCCGAAATCGCCGCTCGGGGGTACAATCCGCCGGTCGGCCGATAGTCGCAGCCGCCCATAGGCCGAAGACCGCGCCACATACGCGGGCTTCCAGGGCGGGGTCCGTGAGCGCTGACAGCCCCCCGCACAGGGCAGCGATGCCGTGTGCTATCTTCGCTGGTCGCGCTTTCGCGCCGCCTCTCTGCTCGCTCTCCATCGCTCGAGGAGTCGCCGTCTTGGCACCTGTTGACGCCCCCCGGACGCGCCGTAGCTTTGCGCGCCTTTCCAAGGCCCTTGATGTCCCCAACCTGATCGACATCCAGAAGAAGTCCTTCGCCTGGCTCACCGACACCGAGAACGGTGGCCTGCGCGAGACGATCGACGACATCTCGCCGATCGAGGACTACACCGGCAACCTCGCCGTCCAGTTCGGCGAGTTCGTCTTCGACGAGCCGGTCGCATCGCTCGACGAGTGCCGCGAGAAGGACCTCACGTACGCGCGTCCGCTGACCGTCACGGTCGCCTTCGTCAACCGCGAGACGGGCGAGATCCGCGAGCAGTCGGTCTTCATGGGCGACTTCCCGTGGATGACCGAGCGCGGCACCTTCATCATCAACGGCACCGAGCGCGTCGTCGTCACGCAGCTCGTGCGCTCGCCGGGCGCCTACCTGATGGAGGCGAAGGACCGCGAGAAGCAGGTCTTCATCGCCAACCTGATGCCGGCCCGCGGTTCCTGGCTCGAGCTGGAAATCGACAAGAAGGGCAAGGTCTACGTCCGCATCGACCGCAAGCGCAAGCTGCCGGTCACGGTGCTGCTGCGCGCGATGGGCTACGCGACGGACGAGGAGATCGCTGCCCTCTTCGAGGACTCGCACTACATCCGCAACACGATCGAAGCCGACCCCGAGGTCACGAAGACCGAGGAGGGCGCGCTGATCGAGCTGTTCAAGAAGCAGCGCCCGGGCGAGCCGCCGTCGGTCGACGCCGCACGCTCGCTGCTGCACCAGCTGTTCTTCGACCCCAAGCGCTACGACCTCACGCGCGTCGGTCGCTACAAGCTCAACAGCCGCCTGCGCCTCGACATCGACCTCGAGACGCGCACCCTGACGCACGACGACATCATCGCGCTTGTCAAGGAGCTCGTCTCCCTGCCGCGCATCCTCGGCATGCCGGAGCAGCCCGACGTCGAGATCAGAGACTACGCCGCGGAGGCCGTCAGCTACCCGCGCGAGCCGGTCCTCGACCACCTCGACGAGTACGAGCACTTCGGCAACCGCCGCCTGCGCACCGTCGGCGAGCTGATCCAGGAGGCCTTCCGGATCGGCCTCTACCGCATGGAGCGCGTCGTGCGCGAGCGCCTCACGACCGAGGACGCCGACACGATCACGCCGCAGACGATCGTCAACATCCGCCCGGTGGTGGCCGCGCTGAAGGAGTTCTTCGGCTCCTCGCAGCTGTCGCAGTTCATGGACCAGACGAACTCGCTCGCGGGCCTCACGCACCGCCGCCGCCTGTCGGCGCTCGGCGCCGGCGGCCTCACACGCGAGCGCGCGCCGATCGAGGTGCGCGACGTCCACCCGACCCACTACGGCCGCATGTGCCCGATCGAGACCCCCGAGGGTCCGAACATCGGCCTGATCGGCTCGCTCTCCTCCTACGCGGAGATCTCCGAGCACGGCTTCGTCACGACGCCCTACCGCGTCGTGAAGGACGGCAAGCTCACCGACGAGGTCGTCCGCCTCGACGCCACGCAGGAGGAGGAGCAGCGGATCGCGCAGGCGAACACGCCGCTCGACGCCAACGGCAGACTCACCGGCACCGAGATCGTCTGCCGCACGCAGGCCGGTCAGTACGTGACGGTCGCGCCGAGAGACGTCGACCTGATGGACGTCTCGCCCGAGCAGATCTGGTCCGTCGCCACGGCGATGATCCCGTTCCTCGAGCACGACGACGCCAACCGCGCGCTGATGGGCTCGAACATGCAGCGCCAGGCGGTGCCGCTCCTGAAGACGGACGCGCCGCTGATCGGCACCGGCATGGAGCGCCGCGCCGCCGTCGACACCGGCGACGTGATCCTCGCCAAGCGCGCGGGCACGATCGCCTACGTCGACGCCGACCAGATCGTCATCGAGACGAGAGACGGCGCCAAGGACGAGTACCTGCTGCAGAAGTTCATGCGCTCCAACCAGGGCACGCTGATCCATCAGAAGCCGCTGATCCGCAACGGCCAGGCGGTCAAGGAGGGCGACGTGCTCGCCGACGGCTCCGCGACCGACAACGGCGAGATGGCGCTCGGCAAGAACCTGATGGTCGCCTTCATGTCCTGGGAGGGCTACAACTTCGAGGACGCGATCATCCTCAGCAAGCGCCTCGTCAAGGACGACGAGCTCACCTCGATCCACATCGAGGAGTACGAGATCGACGCGCGCACGACGAAGCTCGGCGACGAGGAGATCACGCGCGACATCCCGAACCGCTCGGAGGAGTCGCTGCGCAACCTCGACGATCGCGGCATCGTCCGCGTCGGCGCCGAGGTCGGCTCCGGCGACCTGCTCGTCGGCAAGGTCACGCCGAAGGGCGAGACCGAGCTGACGGCCGAGGAGAAGCTGATCCGCGCGATCTTCAAGGAGAAGGCGCGCGAGGTCCGCGACACCTCGCTGAAGGTGCCGCACGGCGAGGGCGGCGTCGTGATCGACGTCAAGACCTTCTCGCGCGACGCCGGCGACGACCTGCCGCCGGGGGTCAACGACCTCGTGCGCGTGTTCGTCGCCAAGAAGCGCAAGATCTCCGAGGGCGACAAGCTCGCCGGGCGCCACGGCAACAAGGGCGTCATCTCGAAGATCGTCGACGAGCAGGACATGCCGTTCCTCGAGGACGGCACGCCGGTCGACGTGATCCTCAACCCGCTCGGCGTGCCGAGCCGCATGAACATCGGCCAGATCCTCGAGACGCACCTCGGCTGGGCCGCGGCGCAGGGCTGGTACGACGACGGCTCGGAGGCCTACAAGCAGGCCGACGCGAAGGCCAAGAACGGCGGCAACGGCCAGCGCCGCGTCTACGTCTCGACGCCCGTCTTCGACGGCGCGACGGTCGAGGACGTCGACACCGCGCTGCTGAAGTGGCAGCAGGAGCACGAGGGCCGCATCCAGATGCACACCGAGCCGAAGCGGCGGGTGGGCGAGCAGGCGAGCGGCAAGTTCACGCTCTTCAACGGGCGCACGGGCGAGCCGTTCGAGACGCAGGTGACGGTCGGCTACATGTACATCCTGAAGCTGCTCCACCTCGTCGACGACAAGATCCACGCGCGCTCGACCGGCCCGTACTCGCTCGTCACCCAGCAGCCGCTGGGCGGCAAGGCGCAGTTCGGCGGCCAGCGCTTCGGCGAGATGGAGGTGTGGGCCCTGGAGGCGTACGGCGCCGCCTACACGCTCCAGGAGATGCTCACGATCAAGTCCGACGACACGGTCGGCCGCGTGAAGGCGTACGAGGCGATCGTGAAGGGCGAGAACATCGCCGAGCCGAGCATCCCCGAGTCGTTCAAGGTGCTCCTGAAGGAGATGCAGTCGCTCGCGCTCGACGTGAACGTCGTCTCCGAGGAGGGCACCCGCGCGGAGATGCGCGAAGAGGACGACGACCTCCTGCGCGCGGCCGAGGAGCTCGGGATCGACCTCTCCGGCGTGCGCGCGACCGACGGCCAGGCGGCCGACGAGTCGACGGACGGCGAGGAGGACGGCTCCGACGCCACGGCCGAGGCCGAGGTCGACGCCGACCCCGTCGCGGTGGCTGACGACGACGAAGTGATCGAGGACACCGAGGGAGCTGAGGCGTAGCACATGATCGACATCAACAATTTCGACGCCATCGAGATCGGCCTCGCCTCCTCCAAGCAGATTCGCTCTTGGAGCAGCGGCGAGGTCACGAAGCCGGAGACGATCAACTACCGCACGCTCAAGCCGGAGAAGGACGGCCTCTTCTGCGAGCGCATCTTCGGTCCGACGAAGGACTGGGAGTGCTACTGCGGCAAGTACAAGCGCGTCCGCTACAAGGGCATCGTCTGCGAGCGCTGCGGCGTCGAGGTCACGCGGTCCAAGGTGCGCCGTGAGCGCATGGGCCACATCGACCTCGCCGCCCCGGTGAGCCACATCTGGTTCTTCAAGGGCGTTCCGAGCCGCATCGGCTACCTGCTCGACATGGCTCCCAAGGAGCTCGAGAAGGTCCTCTACTTCGCTGCGTCGATCGTGACGTGGATCGACGACGAGGCGCGCGCCCGCGACGTGGACTCGCTGCAGGACGAGGTCAACAAGGTGCTCGACTCCTACGCGGCCGAGAAGGAGGAGCGCCTGCTCGAGCTGAGAGAGTCGCTGCAGCGCCGCGTCGAGTACCTCGAGAGCGGCAAGCAGTCGCGCGACTTCTCCGACGAGGACCACCTGTGGGCGGAGGCGCTCGACGTCACCGTCGCCAAGCTGTCCGACGAGGAGCGCGAGAGACTCCTCAAGGAGCTGCGCAGAACGTTCCAGGCCGACATGGACGACACGGAGGCCTACATCGAGGACGCGGCCGAGCGCATGCGTCAGGTGTGGGACACGTTCCAGTCGATGAAGCCGAAGGACGTCGTCAACGACGAGACGCTCTTCCGCGAGCTGAAGGACCGCTTCGGCAGCCCGTTCGGCTTCGGCGAGTACTTCCGCGGCGGCATGGGCGCGGAGTCGATCCGCGATCTGCTGGAGCAGGTCAACCTCGACGAGGAGAGAGACGAGCTGCAGGAGATGGTCAAGACGGCGAAGGGGCAGAAGCAGTCCCGCGCGGTCAAGCGCCTGAGAGTCGTCTCGGCCTTCATCAGCTCCGGCAACCGCCCGGAGATGATGATCCTCGAAGCCGTCCCGGTGATCCCGCCGGAGCTGCGCCCGATGGTGCAGCTCGACGGCGGCCGCTTCGCGACCTCCGACCTCAACGACCTCTACCGCCGCGTCATCAACCGCAACAACCGCCTCAAGCGGCTGCTCGACCTCGGCGCGCCGGAGATCATCGTCAACAACGAGAAGCGGATGCTGCAGGAGGCCGTCGACGCGCTGTTCGACAACGGCCGCCGCGGCCGGCCCGTCACGGGCCCGGGCAACCGCCCGCTCAAGTCGCTCTCGGACATGCTCAAGGGCAAGCAGGGCCGCTTCCGCCAGAACCTGCTCGGCAAGCGCGTCGACTACTCGGGCCGCTCGGTCATCGTGTCGGGCCCGTACCTGCGGCTGCACCAGTGCGGCCTGCCGAAGCTGATGGCGCTCGAGCTGTTCAAGCCGTTCATCATGGCGCGGCTCGTCGAGCGCAAGGCGGCGCAGAACATCAAGGCGGCCAAGAAGATGGTCGACTCGATGATCCCGGAGGTGTGGGACGTGCTCGAGGAGGTCATCCACGAGCACCCGGTCCTGCTCAACCGCGCGCCGACGCTCCACCGCCTCGGCATCCAGGCGTTCGAGCCGGTGCTCGTCGAGGGCAAGGCGATCCAGGTCCACCCGCTCGTCTGCCACGCGTTCAACGCGGACTTCGACGGCGACCAGATGGCCGTCCACCTGCCGCTCTCCGCGGAGGCGCAGGCGGAGGCGCGCATCCTGATGCTGTCGGCGAACAACATCCTCTCGCCGGCGCACGGCGCGCCGTTGGCCACGCCGACGCAGGACATGATCCTCGGCGCGTACTACCTCACGTACGGGCCCGAGGGCGACGAGCTGGCGGGCATGGACTCGGCGAGACTGACGCCGCGCCCGCACGTGTACCGCACCGCGCAGGAGGCGGAGTGGTCCTACGAGCACGGCATCGTGAGACTCCACGACCTGGCGGAGTTCCGTCCGCTCGGGCGTGGTGACGGTCACATCCTCACGACGGTCGGCCGCATCATCTACAACGACAAGATCGAGCGCGCGATCCAGGAGACGCTGGGCGAGGACTTCGACCCCAGCTCCTACGAGTTCGTCAACCGCTCGATGAAGAAGCGCGACACGACGCAGTTCGTCGACGACCTCGTGCAGGCGTACGGGGCCCCGACGATCTCGCAGGTGCTCGACGCCTTCAAGGACCTCGGCTTCCGCTACGCGACCCAGGCCGGCATCACGATCTCCAAGAACGACGTGATCGTGCCGCCGAGCAAGCAGGAGATCCTCGCCAAGTACGAGGCGCTCGTCGCGGAGATCCAGGACCAGTACGACATGGGCCTGATCACCGAGGAGGAGCGCAAGGAAGCCGTCGTCGAGCAGTGGACGGCGGCGACCGAGGAGGTCGCCCAGGCGATGGAGGACAACCTCGACGTCCTCAACCCGATCTACATGATGGCCAACTCGGGCGCCCGCGGCTCGTTCAAGCAGATCCGCCAGCTGGCCGGCATGCGCGGCCTGATGGCGAATCCGAAGGGCGAGATCATCGAGCGGCCGATCCGCGCCAACTTCATGGAGGGGTTGACGGTCCTCGAGTACTTCATCTCGACCCACGGCGCCCGCAAGGGCCTCGCGGACACCGCCCTCCGTACGGCTGACTCCGGCTACCTGACGCGCCGTCTCGTCGACGTCGCGCAGGACGTGATCATCCGCCAGGAGGACTGCGGCACCGAGGAGTACGTCGAGCTGTTCCTGCACAAGGCGGGCGACGAGCCCAACGACAACCTGGTCGGGCGCATCGCCGCCGTCGACTTCGGCAGAAGAACGCCGGCCAGAAGAGCGCTGCTCACGGCCGGGCAGGAGATCGAGCGCGCGGACCTCGCGGCGCTGTACGCGGCGCTCGGCGAGGAGAAGGGCATCAAGGTCCCCGTTCGCTCGGTGCTGAAGTGCGAGGCGCCGACCGGCGTGTGCCAGGCCTGCTACGGCCGCTCGATGGCGACCGGCAACCTCGCGCAGATCGGCGACGCGGTCGGCATCATCGCGGCCCAGTCGATCGGCGAGCCCGGAACGCAGCTCACCATGCGGACGTTCCACACCGGCGGCATCGCCGGCGCGGACATCACGCACGGCCTGCCGCGCGTCGTGGAGCTGTTCGAGGCGCGCAAGCCGAAGGGCCTGGCGAAGATCGCCGAGGTCGGCGGCTCCGTGAACATCGAGGAGACGGACAAGGCGCTCACCGTCGTCATCACCGACGACGGCGGCGACGAGCACCGTCACACGTTCCCGCGCCGCACGCGCCTGTTCGTCGAGAACGGCGAGAAGGTCGAGCCGGGCAAGCAGCTCAACGAGGGGTCGCTGTACCCGCACGAGCTGCTCGCGATCCGCGGCCGCACCGAGACCGAGCTGTACCTCGTCAAGGAGGTCCAGGAGGTCTACAAGTCGCAGGGCGTGGACATCAACGACAAGCACATCGAGCTGATCGTGCGCCAGATGCTGAAGAAGGTCCGGGTCGACCAGAAGGGCGACACCGACCTGCTCCCCGGCGTCTTCGTCGACCGGCACGACTACGCGAGAATCAACCAGGTCGTGATCGACGCGGGTGGCGAGCCGGCGCAGGCCGAGGAGATCATCCTCGGCATCACGAAGGCCTCGCTCAACACCGACTCGTTCCTCTCGGCCGCCTCCTTCCAGGAGACGACGAAGGTCCTGACCGACGCGGCGCTCGAAGGCAAGATCGACCGCCTGAACGGTCTCAAGGAGAACGTCATCATCGGCAAGCTGATCCCGGCTGCCACCGGTCTGAAGCGCTACCGGCGGATCGAGATCGAGCCGGCCGAGCCGCTCCCCCGCGGCATCGACGACGTCGGCCTGCTCGACCACGACGACCTCGCGGCCGAGCTGGGGCTGACCGACGGCGAGGGCCTGCAGGGCTTCGGCCCCGGGCTCGAGGCCGACCTCGCCGACCTCGAGGCGATCGGCAACGGCGGCGGCGACCCGGGCCACGGCTTCGCCGAGGAGCTGGCCGAGCTCGACGTGCCGGACGACTCGAAGGACTGACCCTCTGCGGCAGCCCGCCCGCCTCGGCCCCAGCGCCGTGGCGGGCGGGTCCTGTCGCCGGGTGAGGCGTTCCGCGAGCAGGCTCGCGGAATCGTCCTCACCCGCGCCACCCGCCCGATCGGCGCTGGTGGCCGACGCTGTTCTCTAGCGTTCGGGCTCGATGTGGAGCACGTCGAGCACCTATGACGCTCCTGGCCTGACCGCTTCCGACGTCTGGTCGCGCGCCTACGCCGACGCCTCCGCCTGGCCCGCGTGGAACGACGCGCTCGCGGCGTCCTCGCTCGACGAGCCGTTCCACGTCGGCTCCCGCGCCCGCGTCCGCTTCCGCACCGGCCTGCGGCTCCGCTTCACGCTCGTGGAGGTCGATCCCGAGCGCGTCTTCACCGACGAGAGCCGCCTGCCGGGTGCCCGCATGGGCCACCGCCACGAGCTCGAGCCGACCGCCGACGGCGTCCGCCTCGTCAACACGATCTACATCCGCGGCCCCCTCACCCGCCTCTGGGCGCCCATCCTCGGCCCACAGGCCAAGCGCGGTCTCCCCGGCTGGCAGCGCAGCGCCGCCGCGCTAGCGGCAGGGCGTTAGCGCATCGCGGCCGCGCGAGGCTCCGCGGCCCACGCCAGCAGTCGCTCGACATGCCGCTCCGTCATCCCCACCGCCGGCTCGGTCGTGACGAGCAGGGTGGGGGAGCCGGCGCGCTCGCGCGCGGCGGCCCAGGCCTCGCATGCCTCGCCGTGCGCGTCGTCGATCCAGGCCAGCGCCCGCGCGCCGGCGTAGGCGTCGATCGCGTCGAGCTTCCAGTGGCCCTGGACCGAGCGCCCGGGGCCCGCCGAGCGGTCGAACGACAGGTGCGGCCACGGCCCGTCGAGGCCGAGCGCACGGGGGAGATAGTCGTTCGCCTTCTCCTCCCAGCCGGTGCACCACGCAGGCTCGTATGCGTCAGCGAGCACACGCAGGTGTTCGCCGGCGCTGGCCGAAAGGAAGTGGGCGATGCCGTCGACCATCTCGAAGCTCCCCGCCGGGCGCGCGTGCTGCGGGAAGCCGAACAGCGAGATGACGCCGTCGACGTCGACGAGCAGGATCGGCTTCTCGCGCGGCACGTTCACGCGCACAGTGTCGCGCGCAGGGCGGACCCCCGGCGTCGCCGCCGGCCCGACCTTTATCCCCCATGAAGCGGGACCGGTAGCCTGTCCCGATCCAGGGGACGAGCTCAAGCGGACGCTCCGCGCTGCCGACGATCGTGGTGAGGAGCCATTCGCTCGCGCCGCAGGAGCGGCCGGACGCAGGGACCCACTGATCATCACATGACCATCTATCTCGGCATTCTCCTCGCGCTCGTCTGCGCGTTGACCACGAACCTCGGGTTCCTCTACAAGCACCGCGGCGCGTGCGCGGCGCCGGCCGTCCACGTGCGCCACCCGCTGCGCTCCGCGCGCGACCTCTTCCGCTCGCGCTGGTTCACCGTCGGCATGCTCGTCGCGACCGGCGCCTGGGGCTTCCACGTCGCCGCGCTCGCGCTCGCACCGATGTCCGTCGTGCAGGCCGTGCTGGCCGGCGGCGTCGTGCTGCTCGCCGTGATGGCCGAGCGCTTCTTCGGCTTCGCCGTCGGGCCCCGCCAGTGGGCCGGGCTCGGCCTCACCGCGCTCGGGCTCGTGCTGCTCGGCGTCACGCTCCCGGCCGTCCACAGCGCGCACTCGCAGTTCTCGCTGCCCGGCCTGATCGCCTTCGAGGCCGGCTTCATCGCGGTCGGCGCGCTGCTCATCATGGGCAAGCGGATCGGCGCGCCCGACCACCATCACGGCGTCATGCTCGGCGCCGCCGCCGGCGTGATGTTCGGCGTCTCGGACGTCTCGATCAAGGCGATAACCGGCCTCGTCGGCTCGCACGGGCTGCTCGGCGCGCTGCTGACGCCATGGACCCTCATCACCGTCGCCGCCTCGGTCGCCGGCTTCTACGCCTCCGCCAAGGGCCTGCAGGAGGGCGAGGCGGTCCCCGTGATCGCGCTCACCGGCGTGGCGGCCAACGTGTCCGGCATCGCCGGCGGGATCATCGTCTTCGGCGATCCGATGCCCGGCAGCGCCTTCGGGATCGTCGTGCAGGCGTTCGCGTTCGCGCTCGTGATCGCCGCCGCCGCGCTCACGCCCGGGCCCGTGCGGGCTGTCGCGGCTCCCGCCGCCGCGCACTGAGCTGTCCACGCCGTACAACGGCCGGCGGCCCCCTCGGCCGACTGGATGGTTGCTGCGGCGCGCAAGTGGGCAGTACCTTTGTACGTCTAGGCGTATACGAGGAGGAGACCACGCGATGGCGACCACGGGGCAGCCGGCGATGGCCACGACGGCCACGTTGCAGGAGCTGGCGAAGCGGCATCTGTGGATGCACTTCACCCGCATGGGCGCCTACGCCGACGCGGACGTGCCGATCATCGTGCGCGGCGACGGCTGCTACGTGTGGGACGAGCACGGCAACCGCTACCTCGACGGCCTCTCCTCGCTGTTCTGCGTCAACCTCGGCCACGGCCGCGCCGACATCGCGCGCGCCGGCGCCGAGCAGGCCGAGCAGCTCGACTACTTCTCCACCTGGTCCTACGCCCACCCGCCCGCGATCGAGCTGGCCGCGAAGATCGCCTCGCTCACGCCCGGCGACCTCAATCGCGTCTTCTTCACGACCGGCGGCAGCGAGGCCGTCGAGTCGGCGCTCAAGCTCTCGCGGGCGTACCACAAGGCCACCGGCAACCCGCACAAGACGAAGTTCATCGCACGCGAGGTCGCGTACCACGGCACATCGCTCGGAGCGCTCTCGGCGACCGGGATCACGGCGCTGCGCACGCCGTTCGAGCCGCTCACGCCGGGCGGCTGCCACGTGCCCAACACGAACCTCTACCGGCTGCCCGACGGCGTCGACCCGGCGTCGCTTGCGGAGGCGGTGCGCGACCGCATCCTGTTCGAGGGGCCGGAGACCGTCGGCGCCGTGATCATGGAGCCGGTCCAGAACGCCGGCGGCTGCTTCACGCCGCCCGACGGCTACTTCCAGCGGATCCGCGAGATCTGCGACGAGTTCGACGTGCTGATGATCTCCGACGAGGTGATCTGCTCGTGGGGCCGCCTCGGCACCTGGTTCGGCGCGCAGCGCTACGACTACCAGCCCGACGTCATCACGACCGCGAAGGGCATCACCGGCGCGATCGCCCCGCTCGGCGCGATGATCGTCTCCGACCGCGTCGCCGCGCCCTTCACGGAGGGCGACGACACCTTCCTGCACGGCTTCACCTTCGCCGGCCATCCGATCTCCACGACGGTCGCACTGGCCGCGATCGACGCCTACGAGAGGGAGGGGATCCTCGAGCATGTGCGCGCGAACGAGGCGCCGTTCCGCGCCATGCTCGAGTCGCTGCGCGACATCCCGATCGTCGGCGACGTGCGCGGCGCCGGCTACTTCCACGCGATCGAGCTGGTCAAGGACCGCGACACGAAGGCGACGTTCGACGACGACGAGGCCGAGACGCTGCTGCGCGGCTTCCTCTCCGGAGAGCTGTTCCGGCGCGGCCTGATCTGCCGCGCCGACGACCGCGGCGACCCGGTGATCCAGCTGTCGCCGCCGCTGATCGCCGGGCCCGAGCAGTTCGGGGAGATCGAGGCCGTGTTGCGGCCCGTGCTCGAGGAGGCCACTCGCCGCATGCACGTGAAGGACGGGACCGGACGCGTAGGCGTGCGCAAAGCATGACCGCCGGGGCGAGCACGTGCTGACGATCGGCGAGCTGCTGCGCAGCCTCGACCTGCGGCTGCTGGCGGGCGAGGCGGCGCTCGAGGTGCCCGTCCGCTGGGTCCACATCTCCGAGCTGGAGGACCCCACGCCGTGGATGTCCGGCGGCGAGCTGCTGCTGACGACGGGGCTCCAGCTCGACACCGCCAAGCGCCAGCGCGCGTTCGTCAACCGGCTCGCCGACCACCACCTCGCGGGCCTCGGCTTCGGCACCGGCTTCTCGCACAGAGCGGTGCCGGAGGCGGTCGTCGCAGCCGCGCGCGAGCGCGACCTGCCGCTCGTCGAAGTGCCCTACGAGGTGCCGTTCATCGCCGTCACCGAGGCGGCCTTCAGCCGCCTCTTGAACGAGCAGTACGCCGTCCTGCGGCGCGCGATCTCCGCACACGAGCGGCTCGAGCGGATCGTGCTCGCCGAGCGCGGGCTCGACGCCGTCGTCGCCGCGCTCGCCACGCTGATCGGCGGCAGCGTGCTCGCCTACGACGCGCGCGGCGCGCTGCTCGTGCGGCGCGCCTTCCGCCAGGAGCTCGACGAAACCGCATTGGCCCAGCTCGGCGCCGAGCTGGCCGAGCGCGCGCGGGCGGGCGAGCGCCAGAGCTTCGCGCCGAGCGTCCCCGCGCTCGCCGGCCGTGCGCTGGTGCTGCCGGTGCGCGCGAGCGGAGCGCGCGAGCTGGGCGAGACGGAGGGCGGCGCGCCGCTGCAGGCGTGGCTCGTCGCGGTCAAGGATGAGGACGGCTTCTCCGAGCTGGACCGGCTGACGCTGCACCAGGCGGTCACGATCGTCGCGCTCGAGCTGCTGCGGCGACGCATCGCCGAGGACACCGAACGGCGCCTCGCGGGCGACGTCCTGAACGCGATCGTCAGCGGCGACCTCGCCGGGCCCGAGCTGGTCCGGCGGCTCGAGCCGTTCGGGCTGTCCGAGCGGGTCGGCGCGATCGTGCTGGCCGCGCCCCGGCCCGGCGGCACGGCGCTGGCCGAGGCGGAGGCGGCGCTCGCGGGCGCTCTGCGCGCCGAGGCGTCGCACGGGCTCGTGGCGCGCTCCGAAGGGCTCGCGTGCGCGCTCCTGCCCGGCCTCGACGAGGAGGAGCTGTTCGCGCTCGCCGAGCGCATCGGCGCACGCGTGGCGCGGTCGCTCGACGCGCGCGTGCGCCTCGGCGCGGGCCGCGCCGTCGGCGGTGCGCAGGCGCGCCGCTCGTTCCACGAGGCGCGCTGCGCGCTGGAGGCGCGCGCGCTCGCGGGGATCGGCGGCGACGGACCCGCGGGCAACGGCACGGCTGCCGGCGCCCACGCCGGCGGCGAGGTCGGCGCCATCGTCGCCACCTACCGCGACCTCGGCTCCTTCCAGCTGCTGCTCGCATTGCAGGACGACGACGCGCTGCGCCTCTTCTGCGACTCGATCCTCGGGCCGATCGAGCAGAGCGAGGGAGCCTACGGCGGCGAGCTGATGCGCTCGCTGGAGGCGTTCATCGAGGAGAACGGCCAGTGGGAGCGGGCGGCCAAGCGCCTCTACTGCCACCGCCACACGCTGCGCTACCGCATGCGCCGCGTCGAGGAGCTGACCGGCCGCAGCCTCTCCAACGCGCGCGACCGGATCGAGTTCTGGCTCGCCCTGCGCGGCCGCGAGCTGGTGCACTGAGCGCGCTCGCGGCGCCCGTCGGCGCAGCGCTCCGCTCCCGCGTCGCCGGCCTCTGCCGCGCCCGCCGGTCGGCTGGGGAGGGGGAGGTGGCCGAGTCTGCGGCGTTCGTGCGCTCTTCGGTCACGTTCCACGCGCTCTCCGGCGCAATCCGTCTGCCAGCCCGCGCCCGACGCACACTCCAGATCGAAGAGTGTCAAGTTGTGCCCCTATACGGGGTACGGATTGACACTCTTCGTTGAGGATCGTCACGCTTTGCGCAGAGCACGCGAGCGTTGGCGCAAAGTCGCCCGCCGCCCGCCGCGAGGCGCCCGCCCCGGCGGCGTGGCAGCTCCTGCTGCACCCCCTCCCCAGTCAGGCGAGCGACCCCACGAGCGGGGCGGACGCTGCGAACGGAGCGCAAGCGAACCACCGCGGCACACCACTCGCCGCCCGCTGCTACGATCTCGCGCCACATGCCTACGACCAGCCAACTCGTCCGCAAGGGACGCAAGACGCCGAAGAAGAAGCTTGCCACCCCGGGCCTCAAGTCCGGCAAGGGCCGCAAGAAGAAGGTCGCTGCCCCGCAGCGCCGCGGCGTCTGCACGCGCGTCTACACCACCACGCCGAAGAAGCCGAACTCGGCGCTGCGCAAGGTCGCGCGCGTGCGGCTCACGCACGGCATGGAGGTCACAGTCTACATCCCGGGCGAGGGTCACAACCTGCAGGAGCACTCGGTCGTGCTCGTCCGCGGCGGTCGCGTCAAGGACCTGCCGGGCGTGCGCTACAAGGTCGTGCGCGGGACGCTCGACGCCGCCGGCGTCAGCGACCGCAAGAAGGCCCGCTCCCAGTACGGCGTGAAGGCCAAGTAATGCCGCGCCGCGCTGCAGCCTCCATCCGGACGATCGAGCCGGACGCGATCCACCGCTCCCGCCTCGTCCAGCAGGTCGTCAACCGCGTCATGCTCGACGGCAAGAAGTCGACCGCCGAGCGGATCGTCTACGACGCGCTCGCGATCATCGGCGAGCGCACCGGGAAGGACCCGGTCGAGCAGCTCGAGGCGTCGATCAAGACGCTCACGCCGCAGCTCGAGGTGCGCTCCCGCCGCGTCGGCGGGGCGACCTATCAGGTCCCCGTCGAGGTGCCGTCGCGTCGCGCCCGCACGCTCGCCGTCCGCTGGCTCGTCCAGTTCGCCCGCCAGCGCCGCGAGAAGACGATGGCGCAGCGGCTCGCGAACGAGCTGCTCGACGCGCAGTCCCAGCAGGGCGCCGCGTACAAGCGCAAGGACGACATCTACCGCATGGCGCAGGCCAACAAGGCCTTCGCTCATTACCGCTGGTAGTACTCGCCTGAGCCTCGCAGCACCGCCGTGGAGCGCCGCCGTCGAGCGGCGCTTCGTCGTTCCGGAAGGCCGTCACGACGGCTCAAGTCGGGCCGGTCCGTCCGCACGTCCTCTGCTATATTCCCTCGCCGCCTCCGGTGAGTGCGCGTGAGTCGCGCGCGGCTCGCCACAAGGAGGTCACGAGCCATGGAGACTTCCACTCGATAACACGCGCGCCCCGGGACGACATTCCGCGTCACGACCGGGCCCACTGGGCCCATTTTTGTGCCCGCCGCGCCACCACCGATCGCTGAGAAGAAGAGACCGAACCAGATGCCCCGCAAGTACGCCCTCGACAGAACCCGCAACATCGGGATCATGGCTCACATCGACGCCGGCAAGACGACGACGACCGAGCGCATCCTCTTCTACACCGGGCGCACCCACAAGCTCGGCGAGGTGCACGAGGGCGCGGCGACGATGGACTGGATGGAGCAGGAGCAGGAGCGCGGCATCACGATCACGTCGGCCGCGACCGCCTGCGAGTGGGACGGCCACCGCATCAACATCATCGACACCCCGGGCCACGTCGACTTCACCGTCGAGGTCGAGCGCTCGCTGCGCGTGCTCGACGGCTCCGTCGCCCTCTTCGACTCCGTCGCAGGCGTCGAGCCGCAGTCGGAGAACGTCTGGCGACAGGCCGACAAGTACCACGTCCCGCGCATCGCCTACATCAACAAGATGGACCGCATCGGCGCGGACTTCTCGCGCGGCGTCCAGACGATGATCGACCGTCTCGGCGCCCACCCCGTCCCGATCCAGCTGCCGATCGGCGCCGAGGGCGAATTCCGCGGCATCGTCGACCTCGTCGCGAACAAGGCGATCGTCTACAAGGACGACCTCGGCAAGGAGCAGGAGGTCGTCGAGATCCCCGCCCACCTCGCCGAGGACGCCGCCGCGGCGCGCGAGCATCTGCTCGAGGAGGTCTCGCACTACGACGACGGGCTCGTCGAGATGATCCTCGAGGATCAGGAGATCCCGGTCGAGCGCCTCAAGGCCGCCATTCGGAAGGCTGCGCTCGAGCTCAAGCTGACGCCGGTCCTGTGCGGCTCCTCGTTCAAGAACAAGGGCGTCCAGCCGCTGCTCGACGCGATCATCGACTACCTCCCGTCGCCGCTCGACGTACCCCCGGTCGAGGGAATCGAGCCGGTCAAGGGCGACGACGAGGGCCGCACCGCCACGCGCGACGCAGCCGACGACGCGCCGTTCTCGGCGCTTGCCTTCAAGATCGCCGCCGACCCCTACGTCGGCAAGCTCACCTACTTCCGCGTCTACTCCGGCAAGCTCGAGGCCGGCTCGCGCGTCCTCAACGTCTCCAGCGGCAAGACCGAGCGCGTCGGCCGCATCCTCGAGATGCACGCGAACGAACGCGTCGACCTCGAGGACGTCTCGGCCGGCGACATCGCCGCCGCGGTGGGCATCAAGCAGGTCACCACGGGCGACACGCTGTGCGCACCGGACAGACCGATCAAGCTCGAGATGATCGAGTTCCCCGAGCCGGTCATCAAGGTCGCGATCGAGCCGAAGACGAAGGTCGATCAGGAGAAGATGGGCGTCGCCCTCGGTCGCCTGGCCGAGGAGGACCCGACCTTCCAGGTCCGCACGAACGAAGAGACCGGCCAGACCGAGATCTCCGGCATGGGCGAGCTGCACCTCGAGGTGCTCGTCGACCGCATGCTGCGCGAGTTCAAGGTCGACGCGAACGTCGGCCGCCCGCAGGTCTCCTACCGCGAGACGGTGCGCGGCGAGGCCAAGAGAGTCGAGGGTCGCTTCGTGCGCCAGACGGGCGGCTCGGGCCAGTACGGCATCGTGTACATCGACATGGAGCCGGCTCCCGGCGAGGGCTTCGACTTCATCAACAGAATCAAGGGCGGGTCGATCCCGTCGGAGTTCATCCCCGCCGTCGAGAAGGGCATCGAGGAGGCGCTCGACACGGGCGTCAAGGCCGGCTATCCGATGGTCGACATCCGCGTGACGCTGGTCGACGGCAAGTACCACGACACGGACTCCTCCGAAATCGCCTTCAAGGTCGCCGGCTCGCTCGCCTTCAAGGAGGCTGCGCGCCGCGCGAAGCCCGTCCTGCTCGAGCCCATCTTCGCCGTCGAGGTCGTGGTGCCCGAGGAGTTCATGGGCGACGTGATCGGCGACCTCAACCGCCGGCGCGGGCGCGTCCACGGGATGGAGCCGCGCGGCAACGCCCAGGTCGTGACCGGCAGCGTGCCGCTGTCGGAGATGTTCGGCTATGCGACCGACCTGCGCTCCAACACGCAGGGGCGTGCGACGTACACGATGGTGTTCGAGAGCTACGAAGAGGTGCCGCCGAACATCGCGGAGAAGGTCGTCGAGTCCCGCTCGGGAGGCGAGCAGGCCGCCTGAGCAGGGAATTCGCCCCGCAGCGCCGTTGGATCGGCGCGAGCGCGGCGGTTGAGATAGATTTCCGAGGTTCGCCCTGCGAGGCGGACCACACCGACTTCACAAGGAGCGAACCCAAAGTGGCGAAGGAGAAGTTCGAGCGCGACAAGCCGCACGTCAACGTCGGCACCATCGGTCACATCGACCATGGCAAGACGACGCTGACTGCTGCCATCACCACCGTGCTGGCGGAGAAGATGGGCGGCGAGGCCCGGAGCTTCGAAGAGATCGACAACGCTCCGGAGGAGAAGGAGCGCGGGATCACGATCGCCACCTCGCACGTCGAGTACCAGACGGAGAACCGGCACTACGCCCACGTCGACTGCCCGGGCCACGCCGACTACGTCAAGAACATGATCACGGGCGCCGCGCAGATGGACGGCGCGATCCTGGTCGTGTCGGCCGCCGACGGCCCGATGCCGCAGACGCGCGAGCACATCCTGCTCGCCCGCCAGGTCGGCGTCCCCTACATCGTCGTGTTCCTCAACAAGGCCGACATGGTCGACGACGAGGAGCTCCTCGAGCTCGTCGAGGTCGAGGTGCGCGAGCTGCTCAGCGCCTACGACTTCCCGGGCGACGACATCCCGTTCATCACGGGCTCCGCGCTCAAGGCGCTCGAGGGCGACGAGGAGTACAAGCAGAAGATCGTCGACCTTGCCGCGGCACTCGACTCCTACATCCCGGAGCCGGTCCGCGAGCTCGACAAGCCGTTCCTGATGCCGGTCGAGGACGTCTTCTCGATCACCGGCCGCGGCACCGTCGCGACGGGCCGCATCGAGCAGGGCATCGTCAGAACGGGCGACACGGTCGAGATCGTCGGCATCAAGGACACGACCACGACGGTCGTGACCGGCGTCGAGATGTTCCGCAAGATCCTCGACGAGGGTCGCGCGGGCGACAACGTCGGCTGCCTCCTGCGCGGCACCAAGCGCGAGGAGATCGAGCGCGGGCAGGTGCTCTGCAGACCGGGCTCGATCACGCCGCACACGAAGTACAAGGCCGAGGTCTACGTCCTCAAGAAGGAGGAGGGCGGCCGTCACACGCCGTTCTTCACCGGCTACCGCCCGCAGTTCTACTTCCGCACGACGGACGTGACGGGCGTGGCGAACCTTCCGGAGGGGACCGAGATGGTCATGCCGGGCGACAACGTCCAGATGGAGATCGAGCTGATCCAGCCGATCGCCATGGACCAGGGCCTGCGCTTCGCGATCCGCGAGGGTGGCCGCACGGTCGGCTCGGGCGTGGTGACCGAGGTCATCCAGTAGCGATCCAGCAGTAACCGGCGGCGGGCTCGGCCCGCCGCCATCACGAAGTCAAGCCATACGATCACAGGGGCGGGTCCCGCAGCACACCCGGGGACTCGCCTCACGCACGCAGAGAACCAGTCAAAACGACACACCAGACACCGGACGGAAAGAACCCAAAGGCTCCCGTGGCAACCCTGGCCCAGAACAAGATCCGCATTCGCCTCAAGTCCTACGATCACTCCGCGATCGAGACGGCGGCGAGAGAGATCGTCGAGACGGCGACCCGCACCGGCGCGACCGTGTCCGGACCGGTTCCGCTTCCGACCGAGAAGAACGTCTACTGCGTGATCCGCTCGCCCTTCAAGGACAAGGACTCGCGGGAGCACTTCGAGATCCGCACGCACAAGCGGCTGATCGACATCCACCAGCCGACGCCGAAGACGGTCGACTCGCTCCAGCGGCTCGACCACCTGCCCGCCGGCGTCGACATCGAGATCCGGCTGGCGTCCTAGTCATGGCTGCGATCCTCGCCAAGAAGCTCGGCATGACCCAGCGCTTCCTCGACGACGGCCGCGTCGAGCGCGTCACCGTGCTCGAGGCCGGCCCGTGCCCGGTCACCGGCATCCGCACGCACGACCGCGATGGCTACGAGGCCGTCCAGCTCGCCTTCGGGGTCTGCCGCGAGAAGCAGCTCACGCGCGCCGAGCTCGGTCACCTCAAGAAGGCCGACGCCTCCGCCCACCGCCATCTCGTCGAGTTCCGCGACGAGGCCGGCGAGCTGCAGGTCGGCGAGACGGTCACCGTCGAGGTCTTCGAGCCTGGCCAGAAGGTCAAGATCTCCGGGACCTCGAAGGGCAAGGGCTTCCAGGGCACGATCAAGCGCCACAGATTCGCCGCCGGCCCGAAGTCGCACGGCTCGCACAACGTGCGCGCTCCTGGTTCGATCGGCGCCTCCGCATGGCCGGCACGCGTGATGAAGGGAATCCGCGGCCCGGGCCAGATGGGCGCCAAGCGCATCACGCAGAAGGGCCTCGAGGTCGTCGAGGTCATCGCGAGAGACAACCTGCTGCTCGTCCGCGGCGCCGTTCCCGGCCCCCGCGGCGGCACGGTGGAGGTCCGCACCGATGCCTAAGGCTCCGAGAATCGGCGGCGGCGACGTGACGCTGGACGACGCGGTCTTCGCGGTCAAGTTCAACGGCCCGCTCGTGCACGAGGTCGTGCGCGCGGAGCTGAACGCGCTGCGCCAGGGCACCGCTGCGACGAAGACGCGCGGCAACGTCAGCGGCGGCGGCGCCAAGCCGTGGCGCCAGAAGGGGACCGGCCGCGCTCGCGCCGGTTCCTCGCGCTCGCCCATCTGGAAGGGCGGCGGCACGGTCTTCGGTCCGAGCCCTCGTCACTACACTTTCAAGGTCAACCGCAAGGCCCGCCGCGCCGCGCTGCGCAGCGCGCTGTCGGTCCACGCCGACCGCGGCTCGCTCGCCGTCTTCGACGCGTCGAGCTTCGACACGCCGTCGACCAAGCAGGCATCGCAGCTCCTGAGCGACTGGGGTCAGCCGCTCGCGACGCTCGTGCTGCTCGACGCCGAGGAGGCGAACGCCGGCCTGTCGTTCCGCAACATGTGGCGCGTGCTCGTGATGCCGGCGGAGGACGCCGGCGTCGCCGATCTGATCGGCGCCGCGTCGGTGCTGATCTCGGAGGCCGCGCTCGAGCAGATCACCGCGCGCGCCAAGGGCGAGTCGCTCGTCGCGGAGGAGGTCGCCTAGCCATGGACGCGAGCCAGGTCATCATCCGTCCCGTCGTCTCGGAGAAGTCGTTCGTGCAGGCCGAGATCGGCAAGTACACGTTCCGCGTCCACCCCGACGCGCACAAGACGCAGATCCGGCAGGCCGTCGAGCAGCTCTTCGAGGTCAAGGTGCGCGACGTGCGCACCGTGTCGGTCAAGAGCAAGCCGAAGCGCCGCGGCGTCTACTCCGGTCGCACACGCACGTGGAAGAAGGCGATCGTGCAGCTCGCACCGGGCGACACGATTCCGATCTTCCAGGGTCTGGAGGGCACCGAGTAATGCCGATCCGCAAGCCGAAGCCGACGAGCCCCGGACGGCGCTTCGTCACGTATCCCGACTTCGCCGAGCTGACGCGCAGCGAGCCGGAGAAGTCGCTCGTCGAGGGCCTGACGAAGTCCGGCGGGCGCAACGCGCGCGGTCGCAAGACCTCCCGTCACCGCGGCGGAGGCGCCAAGCGCCTCTACCGCCGCATCGACTTCAAGCGCCGCAAGGACGGCGTGCCGGCGAAGGTCGCGCACATTGAGTACGACCCGAACCGCTCGGCCTACATCGCGCTGCTGCACTACGTCGACGGCGAGAAGCGCTACATCCTGGCGCCGAACAGACTCGCCGTGGGCGCGATGGTCGCGAGCGGCCCGGACGCGGAGATCCGCGTCGGCAACTGCCTCCCGCTCGAGAACATCCCGGCGGGTACGGTCGTCCACAACGTCGAGCTGACGCCCGGCCGCGGTGGCCAGCTCGGCCGCTCCGCAGGCACGAGCATCCAGCTGCTCGCGAAGGACGGCGAGATGGTCACGCTGCGCCTGCCCTCCGGCGAGATGCGGCTGGTGCGCGCGGAGTGCCGCGCGACGATCGGCACGATCGGCAACGCCGACCATCAGAACGTCAAGATCGGCAAGGCGGGACGCAAGCGCCACCTCGGCGTGCGCCCGCAGACGCGCGGAACCGCGATGAACCCGGTCGACCACCCGCACGGTGGCGGCGAGGGCTCGACCACGCCCGGTCGTCACCCGGTGACGCCGTGGGGCGTGCCGACGCTCGGGTATCGCACGCGCAAGAAGGGCAAGGCATCCGACCGCTACATCGTCCGTGGCCGACGCCGCGGGAAGAAGCGCTGAGGGACGATTAGATGAGCCGCTCGAGCAAGAAAGGCCCGTTCGTCGAAGAGCGCCTGATGGCGCGAATCGAGAGAATGAACGCCGCGAACACGAAGCAGATGATCAAGACCTGGTCGCGTACGTCGACGATCTTCCCCGACATGGTCGGGCACACGATCGCCGTGCACGACGGTCGCAGACACGTGCCCGTCTTCATCAGCGAGTCGATGGTGGGGCACAAGCTCGGCGAGTTCGCGCCGACGCGCCTCTACCGTGGCCACGCCCAGACCGGCAAGCGCCGCTGAGTCAGAACGAATCTTCATGGCAGACGAGAAGGACATGACCGAGAACGCCGACGCCGAGGCCCCCGAGGCCGCGGTGAAGGAGACGCCGGCCCCCGAGGCCGAGCCCGCGGCCGCGGAGACGTCGGCCGCGGAGGCCCCTGCGCCGAGAGCGAGAAGAGCGGCGAGAGCGAGAGCGGCGGGCAGAAGAGCCGCGAGAGCGAGCGCGAGAAGAGCCGAGGCCAAGTCGCGCAAGCGCGACGCCGAGCCGGAGCTGGTCGTTCGCGCGCAGGCCAAGTACGTCCGCTCCTCCGCACGCAAGGCGCGGCTCGTCTGCGACCACATTCGCGGCAAGTCGGTCGAGGAGGCGCGCGCGATCCTGCAGTTCACGCCGCGTGCCGTGGCGCGCGATTGGAGCAAGGTGCTCGAGTCGGCCGTCGCCAACGCGGAGCACAACCACGAGCTTGACGGCGAGGACCTCTTCATCAAGGCCGCGCATGCCGACGAAGGTCCGACGCTCAAGCGCTTCCGGCCGCGCGCCATGGGCCGCGCGACGCCGATCCGCAAGCGCACCAGTCATCTGACGATCCTGCTCACGCCGAAGGGGTAACGAGACCATGGGACAAAAGGTTCATCCCGAGGGCCTCCGCGTGGGCTACATCCACGACTGGAAGGCGAACTGGTTCAACGAGAAGGACTTCTCGGACTACCTGTTCGAGGACATCCAGATCCGCAGACACATCATCGGCCGTCTCTCGCACGCCGGGCTGTCCGACATCACGATTCGCAAGAACGCGAACGAGGTCGAGGTCAACATCAACACGGCCCGTCCGGGCATCGTGATCGGCAAGTCCGGCTCCGAGGTCGACGCCCTGCGGCGTGATCTGCACAAGATCACCAACAAGCAGGTCAAGGTCAACATCCTCGAGATCAAGCGCCCGGAGCTCGACGCGCGTCTCGTCGCGCAGTCGATCGCTGAGCAGCTCCAGAACCGCGTCGCCTTCCGCCGCGCGATGAAGCGCGCGCTCACGAGCGCGATGCGGTCGGGCGCGAAGGGCGTCAAGGTCCAGGTCTCCGGTCGTCTCGGCGGCGCCGAGATGGCGCGCACCGAGGGCTACTCCGACGGTCGCGTCCCGCTCCACACGCTGCGCGCGGACATCGACTACGGCTTCCACGAGGCCAGAACGACGTTCGGCCGCATCGGCGTCAAATGCTGGATCAACAAGGGCGAGATCATGCCCGAGGGCTACACCGGCGCCGACCTCACGCAGATGGACGAGCCGCCGGCGGCGCCTGATCGCGGGCGGCGCGGCGAGCGCGGCGACGGTCGTGGCCGCGGTGGCCGCGGCGGCGGTCCGGGTGGCGGCGGTGGCGGCGGCCGTGGTGGTCGCGGCGGCGGTCCGGGCGGTCGTGGTCCCGGCGGTCCCGGCGGTCCTGGTCGTGGCGGGCCTGGCGGTCGCGGTGGCGGCCCCGGCGGTCCCGGTCGCGGCGGTCCCGGTGGTCGCGGTGGCGGTCCGGGCGGTCCCGGTCGCGGCGGTCCCGGTGGTCGCGGCGGCGGTCCGGGCGGCGGGCGTGGTCCCGGCGGTCCCGGCGGCGGTCGCGGGCCCGGTGGGCCCGGTCGCAGTGGGCCCCGTGCTCCCGAGGTGACTCGCTGATGCTCTCTCCCAAGCGTGTGAAGTTCCGCAAGCAGCACCGCGGCCGGCGCCGCGGGCTCTCGCGCGGGCAGGTCAAGGTCCAGTTCGGCGAGTACGGGCTGAAGACCGTCGAGGAGGGCTGGCTGACGAACCGTCAGATCGAGGCCGCTCGTATCGCGATGACGCGCAAGATCAAGCGTGGCGGCAAGGTGTGGATAAACGTCTATCCCGACAAGCCGTACACGAAGAAGCCGGCCGAGACGCGCATGGGCTCCGGCAAGGGCTCGCCCGAAGGGTGGGTCGCCGTCGTCAAGCCCGGCCGCGTGATGTTCGAGCTGGCCGGTGTGCCGGAGTCGCTCGCTCGCGAGGCGATGCGCCTCGCCGGGCACAAGCTCCCGGTCAAGACGAGATTCGTCATGCGGGAGGACGGGTGATGGCCGGGACGAAGGCGATCGAGCTGCGCGACATGGACGACGCCGTCCTCGTGGAGCACCTGCGGACCGCACGGCGCGAGCTGTTCGGGCTGCGCTTCCAGCACGCCACCGGCGAGCTGGAGAACACCTCGCGTCTGAGCGACGCGAAGCGCGACGTCGCACGTGCGCTGACCGTCCTGCGTGAGCGGGGAGTCGATGTCAACAAGGAACTGAGCCGGTAACCGATGGCCGACGAAGAGCAGAACGAGAACGTCGAGGAGACGACCGCGCCGGCCGAGGCCGAGGCGCCCGAGGCCGCCGAGGAGGCTGCCGCGACTCCTGAGGCTGCCGCCGCCGAGGCGAGCGACGATGCCGCTCCGGCCAAGCAGGCTGCCGGCGTGAGCCCGAAGGAGCAGCGCCGAGAGGCGCGCGCCGCGAAGGTCGCCAAGGAGGCCGGCTCGCGCCCGTCGCGCACGCCGGAGGAGCGCCAGGCCGAGCGCGACGCCGCCCGCAAGGCGCGTTCCGCTGCGCGCCGCACGTCCCGCGCGAAGCTGCGCGAGAAGGCGAAGGCCGCTCGCGCCGCCGTGCCCGGCGAGGCGACGTCGCCGCGCGAGCACGGCGAGGGCCGCCAGAAGGAGCGCCAGGGCATCGTCGTCTCCGACAAGGCAGACAAGACGATCACCGTCCGCATCGACACGGCGCGCCAGCACCGGCGCTACCACAAGATCGTCCGCAGCTCGACGACGCTGCACGCGCACGACGAGAGCAACGACGCGCACACGGGCGACACGGTCGTCGTGCGTGAGTCTCGCCCGCTGTCGCGCCTGAAGCGGTGGCGCCTGGTCGAGGTCGTGGAGCGCGCCCGATGATCCAGAACGAGACGCGCCTGAAGGTCGCCGACAACACCGGCGCCCGCGAGATCCTCTGCATCCGCGTGCGCGGCGGCTCGCGCCGGCGCTACGCCGGCGTCGGCGACGTGATCGTCGCGACCGTCAAGCAGGCCGCGCCGCAGGGCTCGGTCAAGAAGGGCGAGGTCGTGACGGCCGTCGTCGTACGCACGAAGAAGTCCTACGGGCGCGAGGACGGCACGTACATCGGCTTCGACGAGAACGCGGCCGTGATCATCGACGCGCAGAACAACCCGCGCGGGACGCGCATCTTCGGTCCCGTCGCGCGTGAGCTGCGCGAGCGCAACTTCATGAAGATCGTCTCGCTCGCCCCGGAGGTCCTCTGATGCCCGCGCGCATTCGCAGAGACGACGAGGTGATCGTGATCTCGGGCAAGGACCGCGGCAAGACCGGTCGCGTCCTGCGCGTCGACGCCCCGAAGGAGAAGGTCTTCGTCGAAGGCCTCAACATCGTCAAGCGCCACCAGCGCCCGACGCCCGGCCGGCCCGACGCGGTCGCCGGCGTGATCGAGCGCGAGGGTCCCATCCACGTCTCCAACGTGATGCTGCTCGACCCCAAGGACGGAAAGCCGACCCGCGTCGGCGTCGAGGTCCGCGAGGGAAGACGCTTCCGCATCGCCCGCCGCTCCGGCACGAGCATCGACTGAGCTTCCACATGTCCGCACGACTCAAGACCAAATACGCCGACGAGATCCGTCCGTCGCTGATCGAGCAGTTCGGCTACTCGACGCCGATGCAGGCGCCGAAGATCGAGAAGATCACGATCAACATGGGCGTCGGCGAGGCGAAGACCGACTCGAGACTCCTGCAGGAGGCGACGACGCAGCTCGCCCGCATCGCCGGGCAGCAGCCGAGCATCCGCAGATCGCGCAAGTCGATCGCCAACTTCAAGCTGCGCGAAGGGATGGCCGTCGGCGTCAGCGTCACGCTGCGCGGCGAGCGCGCGTACGAGTTCCTCGACCGCCTGCTGTCGATCGCGATCCCGCGGATCCGCGACTTCCGCGGCCTCAGCCCGCGTTCGTTCGACGGTCGCGGCAACTACAACATGGGCGTCAAGGAGCAGATCATCTTCCCCGAGATCGACTACGACAAGGTCGATCAGGTCCGGGGGCTCGACATCGCGATCACGACGAGCGCCAAGACGGACGAGGAGTCCTTCGCGCTGCTCCAGGCGTTCGGGATGCCCTTCTCGAGAGACCGCCGCGGCGCGCCCGGCGCGGCGACCAACGGAAACTAAGGAACCGCTATGGCCAAGACCTCATTGCGTGTCCGCCAGCAGCGGACCCCCAAATACAGAACCCGCGGATACACGCGCTGCCGCCGTTGCGGCCGGCCGCGCTCTGTGTTCAGAAAGTTCGGGCTCTGCCGTATCTGCCTGCGCGAGCTCGCGCACAACGGCTACATCCCCGGCATGACGAAGAGCTCTTGGTGATCGCATGTCGATGACCGATCCCATCGCCGACTTCCTCACGCGGGTGCGCAACGGCGCGCACGCGTCGAAGGACGTCGTGCCGATTCCCGCCTCGAAGCTGAAGAAGGAGCTGGCTCGCATCCTCAAGGAGCAGGGCTACATCGAGGACTGGAACGTCGAGGCGCCCAACGCAGAGCACCCCGGCGAGCTCATCAACGTGAAGCTCAAGTACTCGGGCAACCGCAAGCCGGTGATCCAGGGCATCCAGCGGGTGTCCCGCCCCGGCCAGCGGACCTACGTCGATCACGCCCACATCCCGAAGATCCAGGGTGGGATGGGCACGGCGATCATCTCGACGTCCCACGGCGTCATGACCGGCCACGAGGCGCGCAGAGCGGGCCTCGGCGGCGAGGTCGTGGCGAAGGTCTGGTGAATCGGCGATGAGTCGTATCGGCCGCAAGCCCATCCCCGTCCCCGCCGGCGTCAACGTCGCGATCGAGCCCGAGCTCGTGACCGTCAACGGCCCCAAGGGCGAGCTCTCCGAGCGCATCCATCGCGACATCACGGTCGCGCGGGACGGCGAGGAGCTCGTCGTCACGCGCCCGACCGACCGCGGCGAGCACCGTGCCCTGCACGGCCTCACGCGCTCGCTCGTGGCCAACATGGTCGAGGGCGTCACCGCAGGCTTCGAGAAGCGCCTCGAGATCCAGGGCGTCGGCTACCGCGCCCAGCTCAAGGGCAAGGACCTCGAGCTGGCGCTCGGCTACTCGCACCCGGTGCCGATCAAGGCGCCCTACGGGATCGAGTTCGAGGTGCCCCAGCCGACGCGCATCGTCGTGCGCGGCATCTCCAAGCAGCTCGTCGGCGAGACCGCCGCCAACATCCGCAAGCAGCGCAAGCCGGAGCCCTACAAGGGCAAGGGCATTCGCTACGAGGGCGAGTACGTCGCCCGGAAGGTCGGGAAGCGCGCATGACCGTTCTCACTGCTCCTGCGCGGCGCCTCAAGCGCCGCCGTCGCGTTCGCGCGAAGATCCACGGCACGGCCGAGCGGCCGCGCATCTCGGTGTTCCGCAGCAACCGCGGCATCAGCGCCCAGCTCGTCGACGACGACGCCGGTCGCACGCTCACCGCGGTCAACTGGACCGAGGCCGAGCTGCGCAGCGTCGCGCGCGCCGACCAGCCCAAGCGCGTCGGCGAGCTGCTCGCCGAGCGCGCCAAGGCGGCCGGCATCTCGGAGGCCGTCTTCGACCGCGGCGGCTACCAGTACCACGGTCGCGTGCGTGCGCTCGCGGAGGGCGCCCGCGAGGGCGGCCTCGCCTTCTAACCACCGACCGACCCGCTTCGAACCGCTACCCTCAGGAACTTCATGGCACTCGGACTCGATCGATCTGTATCTGGCGCCGGCCTCGACCTGCAAGAGCGGGTCGTGGAGATCAACCGCGTCGCGAAGGTCGTCAAGGGCGGCCGTCGCTTCTCGTTCACCGCCCTCGTGGTGGTCGGCGACGAGCGCGAGATCGTCGGCGTCGGCTACGGCAAGGCGAACGAGGTCCCGGTCGCGATCCAGAAGGGCGTGGAGCGCGCGAAGAAGAACCTCATCCGCGTGCCGAAGCACGGCTCCACGATCACGCACCAGACGCTCGGCATCTTCGGCTCCGGCCGCGTGCTGCTGAAGCCGGCCTCGCCCGGTACCGGCGTGATCGCCGGCGGCGGCGTGCGCGCGGTGCTCGAGCTGGCGGGGATCCACGACATCCTCTCCAAGAGCCTCGGCACGCAGAACCCGATCAACCTCGTGAAGGCGACGATGGCGGGCCTCGAGGGTCTGCGCCGCCCGGAGGAGGTCGCGGACCTGCGCGGCATCTCGATCGACGCGGTGCTGGGCCTGGACCCGAACCGCAACGCGCCGACGGCCGAGCTGACCGCCGACGACGCCGAGGCGCCCGGCGAAGGCGACGCCGCAGCCGAGCCGGTCGCCGTCGGCGCGCCCGACGCGGAGGACGCGTCGTGAGCACGCTGAAGATCACGCAGGTCAAGTCGCGCAACGGCTCCGACAAGAGACAGCTCGACACGCTGCGCTCGATCGGCCTGCGCAAGATCGGCCACACGGTCGAGCAGAGAGACACGCCCGCCCTGCGCGGCATGGTCCACTCGGTCCGGCATCTCGTGAAGGTCGAGGAGGCCGCATGAGCCCTGCAGCGAGAGCGAAGGCCGAGGAGACCGCCGAGGAGCGGATCGGCCTGCACAACCTGAGACCGGCTCCCGGCAGCCGCCGTCCGCGCAAGCGCGTCGGCCGCGGCGAGGGCTCCGGCACCGGCAAGACCGCCGGCCGCGGTCAGAAGGGCGCGGGCTCGCGCTCCGGCGCGAAGGACCGCGCCCGCTTCGAGGGCGGCCAGATGCCGATCCACATGCGGATGCGCAAGCTGCGCGGTCCGCACATGAAGAAGTCGATGCCGTTCGAGCCGTTCCGCACGCACACGCAGCCGGTGAACCTGCTCGACCTCGAGGCGCGCTTCGAGTCCGGCGCCGAGGTCACGCTCGAGGCGCTCAACGCGAAGAACCTCGCGACGCGCAGAGGCATTCCGGTGAAGGTGCTCGCGAAGGGTGAGATCACCAAGCCGCTGACCGTCCACGCCCACGCCTTCAGTGCGGCCGCGCGCGAGCGCATCGAGGCCGCCGGGGGAACCTGCCAGATACTCGAGTAGGGGGACTCGAGCATGCTCGCGACGATCCTGAGCGCCTTCACAGTCGCGGACATCCGCAAGAAGCTCGCGTTCACCGCACTGCTGCTGGGCCTGTACCGCCTCGGGGCGCACATACCCGCCCCGGGCATCAACACCGAGGCCGTCAAGCAGATCTCGCAGAACTTCTCCAACGGCGGGATCCTCAACCTGCTCAACACGTTCTCGGGCGGGAGCCTGGCGCGCGTCGCGCTGTTCGCGCTCGGGATCATGCCGTACATCACGGCCTCGATCATCATGCAGCTGCTGACGGTCGTCGTGCCGTCGCTCGAGCAGCTCCAGAGAGAGGGCGAGATCGGCACGCAGCGGATCACGCAGTACACGCGCTACCTGACGGTCGGGCTCGCCGGCGCGCAGTCCATAGCGTACGTCTTCCTCTTCCGCTCGCTGCAGGCGCAGGCGGGGCTGCCGGTCGTCGTGAACTTCGGCCTCTCGAAGCTCGTCCTGATCGCGATATCGCTGACCGCGGGCTGCATGCTCGTGATGTGGATGGGCGAGCTGATCACGCAGAGGGGGATCGGCAACGGCATCTCGCTGATGATCTTCGCGTCGATCGTCTCGCGTTTGCCGCACGGCCTGCAGGCCTGGTGGACGAGCCCCGATCCGGTCTTCAAGGTGATGATGCCGTTCCTCGCGATAGGCGTGATCGCGGCCGTCGTGTTCGTGCAGGAGGGCCAGCGCCGCATCCCGGTCCAGTACGCGCGGCGCGTGATCGGCCAGCGCATGACGCAGGGCGGGCAGACCTACCTGCCGCTGCGCGTGAACATGGCGGGCGTGATCCCGGTCATCTTCGCGGCGAGCCTGATGGCCTTCCCGCCGACGGTCGGCCAGCTGATCAACCAGCCGTGGGCGCACAGCGTCGCGAACTTCTTCAACCCGGGGAACACGCCGTACCTGATCGGCGAGACGCTGCTGATCATCGCCTTCACCTACTTCTACACGGCGGTCACGTTCAACCCCGTGGAGCAGGCGGACAACCTCAAGCGCTACGGCGGCTTCATCCCCGGGGTGCGCCCAGGTCGCCCGACGGCCGAGTTCCTCGACCGCATCCTCGCGCGGCTGACGTTCCCGGGCGCGCTGTTCCTCGCCGCCGTCGCGGCGTTGCCGACGCTGCTGATCAACTCCACGAGCGCCAACTTCTTCTTCGGCGGCACGTCGCTGCTGATCGTGGTGGCGGTCGCGCTCGACACGATGAAGCAGCTCGAGGCGCAGCTGATGATGCGCAACTACGAGGGCTTCCTGAAGTAGGCGCCCCGGCGGTCGCGCCGGTGCGCCTGGCACATCGACACGCGGGGATGACCGCAGGGTCTCCGGTCTAGTACGTTTCGGCCTTCGTGAGCGAGCTGAACCTCATCCTCTTCGGACCGCCCGGGGCCGGCAAGGGCACCCAGGCCGCGCGCCTGCAGGAAGACTTCCGCCTGCCGTACGTCGCGACGGGCGACATGCTGCGCGCCGCCGTCAAGGACGGCACCGAGCTGGGCGTCAAGGCGAAGGGCTTCATGGATGCCGGCGCGCTCGTGCCCGACGACCTGCTGATCGACCTGGTCGTCGACCGGATCGGCGCCGAGGACGCGCGCGACGGCTTCATCCTCGACGGCTTCCCGCGCACGCGCGCGCAGGCCGACGCGCTCGGCGAGGCGTTCGACAAGCTGGGCCGGCGGATCACGGCGGTGCTGCTGTTCGACGTGCCCGACGAGGACCTCGTGTCGCGCATCTCCGGACGGCGCGTGAGCGTCAAGACGGGCCGCGTCTACCACGTCGAGAGCGACCCGCCGAAGCACGAGGGCCGCTGCGACGTCGACGGCTCGCGCCTCGTCCAGCGCGACGACGACAAGCCGGAGGTCGTGCTGAAGCGGCTCGAGGTCTACCACGCGGAGACCGAGCCGCTCGTCTCCTACTACGACGAGCGCGGCCTGCTGCGGCGCATCGACGGCACGCGGCCGCCGACCGAGGTCCACGACCACGTCCGCGCGGTGCTCGCGACGCTGCGCCTCGAAGAGACGCTGTGATCGTCAAGAAGACGCCGGAGCAGATCGACAAGATGGCCGCGGCGGGGGACATCCTCGTCCGCACGCTGGAGCTGGTCGAGGGCAAGATCCGCCCGGGCGTCACGACGCAGGAGCTCGACGCCGCCGCCGAGCGCTTCATCCGCTCGCAGGGGGCGGAGCCGGCCTTCAAGGGCTACCGTGGCTTCCCAGGCTCGATCTGCGCCTCGCCGAACGCGATGGTCGTGCACGGGATCCCGGGCAGATACAGACTGGAGCGCGGCGACATCCTGTCGGTCGACGTCGGCGTCGTGCTCGACGGCTGGGTCGCCGACGCCGCGCGCACCTACCCGGTCGGGCCGATCTCGCCGGTCGCGCACAAGCTGCTCAAGACGACCGAAGGGTCGCTGCACGCGGCGGTGCCGCAGTGCGTCGCCGGCAACCGCCTGGGCGACATCTCGCATGCGATCCAGCAGCACGTCGAGGCGGAGGGCTTCTCGATCATCCGCTCGCTCGTCGGGCACGGGATCGGGCGCGAGATGCACGAGGATCCGCAGATCCCCAACTACGGCCCGCCCGGGCGCGGCCCGCGGCTGGAGGAGGGGATGGTGCTGGCGATCGAGCCGATGGTCACGGCCGGGCGCCATCAGGTGCGGATGGCCGACGACCACTGGTCGATCTTCACGCAGGACGGCTCGCTCGCCGCCCACTTCGAGTTCACGATCGCGATCACGGCCGACGGTCCCCGCGTGCTGACGCCGTGGCACACCCACGGCCGTCAGGCCGTGGCGTAGCACGCCGCGCCCTCCGCTCCTGCTTTGCTACTCTTCGTCGTCGCGCTCTGGGCCGGTTGGCCTGCGTGCGCGTGAAGTCCTCGACGTGGTAGCGGCAGCCGCCCCGGCAGCCAGAGCCGAGTCGACCGGAATCAGCCGAAAGGGATCATGAAGGTACGACCGTCGGTCAAGCCGATGTGCGAGAAGTGCAAGATCATCCGCCGCCACGGGCGCGTGCTGGTCATCTGCTCGAATCCCCGCCACAAGCAGCGGCAGGGGTAGGGCGCACGCATGGCTCGCATAGCAGGCATCAACATCCCGCTGAACAAGCGCGTCGAGATCGGTCTGACGTACATCTACGGGATCGGCCGGTCGCAGTCGAACAAGCTTCTGTCCGAGCTGAACATCTCGCCGGACACCTACGTGCGTGACCTCACCGAGGACGAGGTCAGCAAGCTCCGCGACCAGATCGACAGAGATCTCACGGTCGAGGGCGACCTGCGCCGCGAGCGCTCGCAGAACGTCAAGCGCCTGATGGAGATCGGCTGCTACCGCGGCCTGCGCCACCGCCGCGGCCTGCCGGTGCGCGGTCAGAAGACCAAGACGAACGCCCGCACGCGCAAGGGTCCCAAGCGCATGCAGGTCGCCGGCAAGAAGAAGGCGGGGAAGAAGTAAGTGAGCCCAGCACCGAAGCGCCCGCAGCGCGGCCGCCGCAGAGTCCGCAAGAACATTCCGGTCGGCCAGGCGCACATCAAGACCAGCTTCAACAACACGATCGTCTCGCTGACCGACCGCGAGGGGAACGTGATCGCGTGGGAGTCCGCCGGCGGCGCCGGCTTCAAGGGCTCGCGCAAGTCGACGCCCTTCGCCGCCCAGGTGACCGCCGACGCGGCCGCCCGCAAGGGCATCGAGCACGGCCTGCAGAAGGTCGAGGTCTTCGTCAAGGGTCCCGGCTCCGGCCGCGAGACCGCGATCCGCTCGCTCCAGGCCGCCGGTCTCGAGGTGACCGCGGTTCGCGACGTGACCCCGCAGGCCCACAACGGCTGCCGGCCGCGCAAGCGGCGGCGCGTCTAGGAGTCGCCGCCATGGCACGTGACACCAGCCCCCAGTGCAAGCAGTGCCGGCGGGAGGGCCAGAAGCTCTTCCTCAAGGGCGAGCGCTGCCTGACCGACAAGTGCGGCGTCGAGCGCCGCGCGTACCCGCCCGGCGATCACGGCCGCGGGCGTCAGAGACAGAGCGAGTACCGCGTCCAGCTGCGCGAGAAGCAGAAGGCGCGCCGCTATTACGGCGTGCTCGAGCGTCAGTTCCGCGCGTACTACGAGAAGGCCAGCCGCCAGCCCGGGATCACCGGCGAGAACCTGCTGCGCATGCTCGAGTGCCGCTTCGACAACGTGCTCGTGCGGCTCGGCTTCGCCGCCTCGCGCCGCCAGGCGCGCCAGCTCATCCGGCACGGCCACTGGACGATCAACGGCCGCCGCGTCGACATCCCCAGCTACCAGCTGCGCGACGGCGACGTGATCGCCGTCAAGGCCTCCAGCGGCGCGTCGCAGACGATCCGCGAGGCGACGGAGCTGACCGGCCAGGTGCCGGCCTGGCTGCAGGCCGACCACGACGCGCTGACGGCGAAGGTGCTGCGCAAGCCGGAGCGGCGCGAGATCGCCGCGCCGGTGCTGGAGCAGCTCATCGTCGAGCTCTACTCGAAGTAAGACCGCTCCGCGCGACGCCGGCCGGCCCCGCCGCGGCCGAGCGACGCGCGCATGACCGCCCGGCGGGCGGCGCTCATGACACGACGACGTTAGGACCGACCCCGATGCTCGATTTCCAAGTCCCCCGAATCACGACCGAGACCGTCGAGGAGAACCGCGGTTCCTTCACGATCGAGCCGCTTGACCGCGGGTTCGGCTACACGTTCGGCAACTCGCTGCGCCGCGTGCTGCTGAGCTCGCTCGCAGGCGCGGCCGTCACGAGCGTGCGCATCGAGGGCGTCGCGCACGAGTTCTCGACGATCGCCGGGGTCAAGGAGGACGTGACCGACATCGTCCTCAACCTCAAGGGCATCGTCTGCCGCATGCACTCCGACGCGACCGAGATCGAGGCGCCGCTCGTCGTCACGGGCCCCGGCGAGATCACGGCGAAGGACATCGACCTGCCCTCCGGCGTCGAGATCCTCAACCCGGACGCGCACATCGCGACGCTCGAGAGAAGAACGAAGCTCGAGGTCTACCTGACGATCGGCCGAGGCCGCGGCTACCGGCCGGCGGAGGAGAACAAGTCCGCCGACCAGCCGATCGGCGTGATCCCGATCGACTCGATCTTCTCGCCGGTGCGCCGCGTGGCCTACGCCGTCGAGCAGGCGCGCGTCGGCCAGAAGACGGACTTCGACAAGCTGACGCTCGACATCGAGACGGACGGCTCGATCGACCCGCACGCCGCGCTGCGCGAGGCGGCCGAGATCCTGATCTCGCAGTTGGCGATCTTCACCGACGCGGACCGCGTCGTCGAGCTGCGCGACACGGGCGGCCTCGGCGTGCTCGAGCCGGGCCTGGTCGGCGGGCCGGGCGGCGTCGGCGGCGTCGGCGGAACCGGTCCGGGCGGTCGTCCCGCGAACGCGATGGACGACATCCTGATCGAGGAGCTGGAGCTGGGCGTGCGCTCGTACAACTGCCTCAAGCGCGCGGGCATCCAGACCGTCGGCGACCTCATCTCGAAGACCGAGAACGAGCTGAACGCGATCCCGAACTTCGGCAAGAAGTCGATCGACGAGGTCATCGAGACGCTCGAGGGCCGCGGCCTCTCGCTGCGCCAGGACTGACGACCCGGTACCCTCACCTACGCTCATGCGCCACCAACGCAACCGCTACCAGCTCTCGCGCAGCGCCTCGCACCGCAAGGCGCTGCTGCAGAACCTCTGCAAGGAGGTCATCGAGCACGAGCGGATCAGAACGTCCGAGACCAAGGCGAAGGCCGTCAAGCCCGAGCTGGAGAAGCTGATCACGCTCGCCAAGCGCGGCGACCTGCACGCCCGCCGGCAGGCGCTGTCCGCGCTCGGGCAGGACAAGTTCATGGTCTACAAGCTGTTCGAGGAGATCGCGCCGCGCTACAGCGAGCGGCCGGGCGGCTACACCCGCATCCTCAAGCTCGGTCCGCGTCGTTCCGACGCGACCGAGATGGTCTTCCTCGAGCTGGTCTGACGTAGGCCGGCTCTCGTCGTTCGATCGGCGTGGCTGGCAAGGACGCAGGGAGCGTGGCCTGCAATCGCAGGCGAGCGACCGAGGACGCCGCCAGCCGCGCCGAGGGGACGACGAGGCTCACGCTCGAATATGACGGGCGTGACTTCGCCGGCTGGGCGCGCCAGCCCGGCCGGCGCACGGTCGAGGCGGAGCTGGAGCGCGCGCTCGCGGTCGTGCTGCGGCGCGAGCGCGTCCCGCTGACCGTGGCGGGCCGGACCGACGCGGGGGTGCACGCGCGGGCGCAGGTGGCCAGCTACGAAGGGCCGCCGGCGCCACCGCACAAGCTCAACGCGCTGCTGCCCGACGACGTCGCGGTGCTGGCGAGCGAGGCGGTCGCGCCCGGTTTCAGCGCGCGCCACGACGCGACGAGCCGCGCCTACTGCTACCGCGTGCTCGTGCGCCGCAGCCGCAGCGCCTTCGAGCGCGGGCGGGCGCTGTGGTGGCCGCACGCGTTCGACCGCGAGGCGCTCGACGCGTGCGCAGCCGTGCTGCTGGGCACGCACGACTTCACCGCCTTCACGCCGACCGAGACGGAGCACGTGCGCTTCGAGCGCGACGTGCGCTGCGCGGGCTGGCGACCCGACCCCGCGCATCCCGACGTGCTCGCCTTCTGGATCGAGGCGGACGCGTTCATGCGCAACATGAACCGCATCCTCGTCGGCTCGATGCTCGAGGTCGCCGGCGGCCGGCGCTCGGTCGCGGACTTCGCCGCGCTGCTCGATGGCGCACCGCGCGAGCGGGCCGGCAAGACGGCGCCGCCGGAGGGCCTGTATCTCGTCGGGGTCGGCTACGACGGACGGGCGGTCATCGCCGGGGACCCGCCGTCTACCATCCCAGGCCGATGCGCGTCCTGCTGACCAACGACGACGGGATCGAGGCCGAGGGCCTCCAGGTGCTGCGGCGCGCGCTGCTCGACGTGCCGGGGGTCGAGCTGGTGGTCGTCGCGCCCGACGGCAACCGTTCCGCGACGGCGCGCTCGATCACGACGCGGCGGCCGCTGTGGGTCGAGCGGGTCGACTTCGACGACGGCACGCACGGCTTCTCCAGCGACGGCACGCCCGTCGACTGCGTGCGGCTCACGCAGCTCGGCCTGATCGAGGACTTCGCGCCCGAGCTGGTCGTCTCCGGCATCAACCACGGGCTCAACCTCGGCGACGACATCACCTACTCGGGCACCGTCGCGGCGGCCTTCGAGGCGCTGCTGCTGGGGCTGCCGGGGATCGCCGTCTCGCAGCAGTCCCACGCGCGCGAGCTGGACTTCCGCCTCGGCCGGACGTTCGGCTTCGAGGCGGCGGCGGCGTTCACCGCGCGGCTCGTCGCCGAGGTGGAGGAGGTCCCGCTCGCGGCCGGGACGCTGCTCAACGTCAACGTCCCCGGCGACGAGCCGGAGGGGGTCGAGGTCACGCGCCTCGGCAAGCGCATCTACGACGACGTGCTCAAGCTGCAGGACGAGGAGCACCCGAACCGCCGCCTGTTCCGCATCTACGGCGACGCCGTCCAGACGGGCGACGAGGAGGGGACCGACATCGCCGCGATCGCCGTGGGGCGGATCGCAGTCACGCCGGTCCACTTCGACCTCACGCACCGCGCGGGGATCGACGCGCTCGAGCAGCACGACCTCGCGCGGCTGATCGCGCCGGCCGCGCGCGAGGTGGAGTGAGCGGGGCGCGGGGCAGCGGGCCGGCCGCGGCGGCGGATACGGCCGAGCGCGCAGCCGAGCTGCGCAGAGAGCTGGCCTACCACGGCCACCGCTACTACGTCCTCGACGACCCCGTCATCGGCGACGACAGATACGACGCGCTGCTGGACGAGCTGCGCGCGATCGAGGCGGCGCACCCCGAGCTGCTGACGCCCGATTCGCCGACGCAGCGCGTCGGCGGCGAGCCGGTCTCCCACCTGGACAAGGTCAGACACCTGCAGCCGATGCTGTCGCTCGCCAACGCCCGCAGCGACGAGGAGCTGCAGGGCTGGATCGAGCGGATGCGCGGCCACCTGGCGCGCGAAGGGATCGAGGACCCTGTCTTCGAGTACGTCGTGGAGCCGAAGGTCGACGGGCTTGCGATCTCGCTGCTCTACGAGGACGGGCAGCTCGTGCGCGGGGCGACGCGCGGCAACGGCGAGGTCGGCGAGGACGTGACGCACAACTTGCGCACGGTCGGCTCGATCCCGCTGTCGATCGAGGACGCGCCGAGCCGCGTCGAGGTGCGCGGCGAGATCTACATCTCGCTCGCCGACTTCGAGCAGGTCAACCTCAGACGCGCCGAGGCCGGGCTCTCGACCTTCATGAACCCGCGCAATTCGGCCGCGGGGGCGATCCGCCAGCTCGACCCGAGACAGTCGGCCGAGCGGCCGCTGTCGATGTGGGCCTACGGCATCGGCGTGTCCGACGGGCTCGCGCTGACGGGGCACTGGGAGGCGCTCGAATGGCTCAGAGCGCATGGCTTCCGCGTCAATCCCGACATCGAGAAGCTCGGCGACGACGCCGAGGTGATCGAGCGCTGCCGCGAGTGGGAGCGGCGCCGCGGGTCGCTCGCATTCGAGATCGACGGCGCGGTCGTGAAGGTGAGCGACTACGAGCTGCAGCGGCGCCTCGGGGTCGTCGGGCGCGACCCGCGCTGGGCGATCGCGTGGAAGTTCCCGCCGACGACGGCCGTCACGAGACTGCTCGACGTGAAGTGGAGCGTCGGCAAGTTCGGCTCGCTGCACCCGTACGCCGAGCTCGAGCCGGTCCACGTCGGCGGCGTGACCGTCAAGCAGGCGACGCTGCACAACGAGGAGGACCTCGCGCGCAAGGACGTGCGCCCGGGCGACGACGTGATCGTGCTGCGCGCCGGCGACGTGATCCCGCAGGTCGTCTCGCCCGCTCCGCACGTCGTCGAGCGCACGGACCGCGCGCCCGCGCCGGCGCCGCCGGCCAGATGCCCGATCTGCGACACGCCGACGGTCAAGCACGAAGGCGTCTTCACCTGCTGCCCGAACCGCGACTGCCCGGGGCGCCGCTGGCAGCTGCTGAGCCACTTCGTCTCGCGCGGGGCGATGGACGTCGACGGGATCGGCGAGAAGCAGGTGACGCTGCTGATGGACCGCGGGCTCGTGAGAACGGCCGCCGACTTCTATCGCCTCACCGAAGAGCAGCTGGTGGAGCTGGACCGCTTCGGTGAGGTCTCCGCGCGCAACGCGGTCGCGGCGATCGAGGCGTCCAAGCAGCGTCCGTTCGGGCGCCTGCTGTTCGCGATCGGGATCGAGGGCATCGGCTCGATCACGGGGCGCAACATCGCCCAGCGCTTCCGCTCGATCGAGGCGCTGACGGCCGCCGGCGCCGAGCAGATCGCCGACACGCCCGGCATCGGGCCGATCGTCGGCGCGCAGATCCACGAGCAGCTCCAGGACGAGCGGATGCGCGCGCTGATCGCGGACCTGCGCGAGCTGGGCCTGCGGCTGGAGGAGGAGGGTCCGCCGCCCGAGGAGGGCCCGCTGAACGGCAAGGCGCTCGTGCTGACCGGCACGCTGCCGACGCTGACGCGCGAGCAGGCGACCGAGCGGATCCTCGCCGCCGGCGGGCGCGTGACGACGTCGGTGTCGAGAAGAACCGACTACGTCGTCGCGGGGGAGGCGGCCGGCTCGAAGCTGGAGAAGGCCGAGCGGCTCAGAGTTCCCGTGCTCGACGAGGCGGGGCTGGAGGCGCTGCTGGCGGGCAAGCCGGTCGCCGCGGCCGGCGACTCTGCGTAGAGTCCCGCGCCATGAGCCTTCCTCGCAGCATCTCCCGTCCGGCCGCGGTCGGCGCGCTCGCCCTCGTGGCGCTGCTCGCCCCGGCGGTCGTCGCCGCCAAGGCGCCCGTCAACCCCGAGACCAAGTCGCTGCCGCCGACGGCCAATCCCGGCTACCTGCTCGGCTACCCGACGCCGACATACGAGTGGCACGGCTGCAAGGCGACCGCGACGCAGTCCTCGCTGGCCGAGCGCGTCCCCGGTGCGCCGCCGAACTACAAGGGCAGCCGTCAGGGAGCGGTGACGTTCAGAACGAGCTTGGGCACGTCGCCCTACATCTCGTGGCAGGTCAAGAGAGGCTGGACGATCTGCGGCGTCGAGGCGGCGGCCGTGATGGCGAACCCGACGGTCGACAGCGAGCTGCTGGGGGAGATCGGCTACACCTCCGGCCGCCAGAGAGGCTCGACCGCGAGCAACGGCCGAGAGACGATCAGAGTGCACATCAAGAAGGGCGCGATCGGCTACGCCGACTTCGCCAAGTTCGAGGGCAAGACGTTCTCGATCGACTACGTGCAGGACGTCGCGGTCTTCGTCAAGCGGACCAGATGACGCGCTGAGCGTCTCAGCGAGCGGCGGGCGTCGCCCCGCCGCCGCTGGGCACCGGCGGTGTCGCGACCGGCGTCGTCGGGGCGACACCGGCGGGGCGGTAGCGCGCGAGGGCGATCGCGAGCTTGTCCTCATTGGCCTTGGCGGTCGGCGTGTAGACGCCGTTCTCGATGAAGGCGAACGCGAGCAGGTGCCCGTTGGGGGTCGTGCAGTAGCCGGCGAGTGCGGAGACGTTCGAGAGCGTGCCGGTCTTGGCCTGGCAGCGGTCCTGGGCGGCCGTGCCGCGCATGCGGTCGGCGAGCGTGCCGGTGCGGCCCGCGATCGGCAGCGCCGCACGCAGCTGGGCGTCGGCGCGCAGCGCGCTCAGCAGCAGGACGATCTGGTGCGGAGAGGTGTGATCGGTGCGCGAGAGGCCCGAGCCGTCGACGATCCGCGGGTGGATGTGGAAGCGCGCGATCGTGCGCAGGACGACCGCGGCGCCGGCTGCGGTCGAGCCGGCGGAGCCGAAGCGCGCGCCGACGTCCTTCAGCAGCATCTCCGCGAACATGTTGTCCGACGGGACGAGCGTGAGCCGCACGAGCGTCGCCAGCGGCGGCGAGGCGACGGTGGCCAGCTGGGTGGCCGCCACGGGCGCGGTTCCGGTGCCGGTGACGCCGCGCGCCACGCTCACGCCGGCGCTGCGCAGCGCGAGCGTGAGCTGCTGGGCGGCGAACAGGGCAGGCTGGCGTTGCAGCGCGCTGCCGTCCTCCTTCGCCAGGCCGCGGTCGTACAGCAGGCCGCTGAGCGGGCCGCCGATGTCGAGGTCGAGGCCGTAGCCGCTCGCCGGGCCGCCGCGCAGGTGGTCGAGCCACGATTCGTCGCCGAGCACGCGGCCGCTCACGCTGAGGATCCCGGCCGCGCGCACGCGCGCGGCGAGCGCCGAGATCGTGGCGCCGGTGCCGTAGGCGCCACGGTCGAAGGCGCTGCTGCCGAACGTCGGATCGCCGCCGCCGCGCAGGTAGAGGTCTCCGTGCCAGGTGCCGCCGTCGTCGAGCGTCCCGACGCCGAGCACCTTCGTCTGCAGCGTCGCGCTCGGGCCGAAGCGCAGCAGCGCCGTCGAGGTCGTGTAGAGCTTCTCGACGGAGGCGGGGCTGCGCGCCGTGTCGGCTCGCACCGCCGCGAGGACCCTGCCGGTCGTGGTGTCGAGCACGTAGCCGCCGGAGGCTCCGCCCGCACGCGCGAGACCGCCCTTGACGAGCCGGTCGAGCGGGGCCGCCGCAGCCGGCGCCGAGCCGGCTGCGAGCGCGAGCAGCGCGAGGAGGAGTACGAGGCGGCGCACGTGGCTCACAACAGCACTCCAGAGCGATAGTCGCGGATGTGACGCCCGAACAGCGACGTACAATGAAGGTGCCATGGGCAAGGTTGTCAGCCTGGAGACATCCGCTACCGCGCGGAGAGCGGTGACATCGTCGCAGGGGCGCAGGGCTGCCTCGCGCCAACGTAGGCCGTCGAAGACGGCGCTCGTGCTCGGCGGCGGCGGCTTCACGGGCGCCGTCTACGAGATCGGCGCGCTGCGCGCGCTCGACCTCCTGTCGGTCAACCGCTCGGTCACCGACTTCGACATCTTCGTCGGCACGAGCGCCGGCTCGTTCGTCGCGGCGATGACCGCGAACGGGGTGACGCCGGAGGAGATGATGCGCGTGCTCGACCGCCAGGCCCCGACGCCGTTCCCGGAGATCGCGATCGGAACGCTGCTGTCGCTCAATCTGCGCGAGCTGGCCAGCAAGGCCGCGGTCTTCCCGTGGCGGCTTGCAAGGCTCGGCTGGACGCTTGCACGCCACGTCGGACAGGTCTCCGCGCTCGACGTCGTGCTCGGCATCGCCGAGGGCCTGCCGTCCGGGCTCTACTCGGGCCGCGGGATCGAGGACTACGTGCGCCGCGTGCTCGACGACGACAGCCGCACCGACGACTTCCGCCGCCTCGAGCGCCAGCTCTACATCACGGCGACCGACCTCGACACCTGCGAGCGCGTCGTGTTCGGCAGCGACGGCTTCGACGACGTGCCGATCTCCAGGGCCGTGAGCGCCTCGACGGCGCTGCCGATGGTCTACGAGCCGGTCCGCATCGGCGACCGCGACCTGGTCGACGGCGGGCTCGTCTCGACGACGAACCTCGACATCGCCGTCGAGGCCGGCGCGAGACTCGTCGTCGTCGTCAATCCGCTCGTGCCGTACGTCAACGAGGCGCGCCGCGCGAACCCGCTGCAGCCGCGCGTCGCCGACATGGGCTTCCCGCAGATCGGCTACCAGGCGTTCAAGCTGATGACGTACCGCCGCCTGCACGAGATCCGCACGATGTGGGAGGAGCGCTATCCGGGCGTCGACTTCGTGCTGATCGAGCCCGACGCCTCCGACGAGCTGATGTTCCGCACGAGCGTGATGGACTACGGCTCGCGCGTGCAGATCGCCAGCCACGGCTTCCGCTCAGTGACCGTGAAGCTCGCCGCGGACTACCCGCACCTCAAGCAGGTCGCGGCGCGCCACGGGATCGAGATCTCCGCCACGCGCGTGCGCAAGGTCGTCAAGCACTTCGCCACCGAGCCGGAGCAGACGGCCCGCTGGCGCAAGATCCTCGAGCAGACGACGGGTGCGCTCGTGCGCCAGTCGGCCTCCGAGTAGGCGCTCGCCCAGTCGATCTCAGCTCGCGCCGAGCGCGGTGCGCAGCGCGTCGAGCAGGCGGTCGGTCGCGGCCGGGCTCTGCAGCGCCACGCGCACGTGGTGTTCGTCGCCGACGCCGATCCCGCTCTGCACGAGCACGCCGCTGCGCTGCAGGCGCAGCGCCAGCTCGCCGCCGGTCAGTCCGGTCGGGCGCAGCCACAGGAGGTTCGCCTCGCTCGGCGCCGCGTCGATCGGCAGGTCGCCGAGCGCGTCCAGCAGGCGCTCGCGCTCGGCGGCGACGGCGGCGCGCCGCTGCGCGAGCTGCCCGTCGCATCTTCTGAGCGCCTCCAGCGCGCCGATCTGCACCGGCAGGCCGACGCCCAGCTCGGGCGCGATCCGCGCCAGCAGCTCCTCGGAGCCGGGGCCGCCGAGCGTGTAGCCGGCGCGCAGGCCGGCGAGCCCGTAGATCTTCGAGAAGGTGCGGAAGATCAGCAGCCGCGGGTACTCGTCGAGCAGTGCGAGCGTCCCCGAGCCCGTGCCGGCGCCGTCGACGCTCTCGCGCTCGACGGTGACGAAGTCCGCCAGCGCCTCGTCGAGCAGCAGCGAGACGTGCTCGGGCAGCGCGTCGAGCAGCCCGCGCAGCGCGTCGCTCGTGAGGTATTCGCCGGTCGGGTCGTTCGGGTTGCAGAGCGCGACCGCGCGCGTGCTCGGCATGACGGCGGCCAGCAGCCGCTCGGCGTCGAACCCGCCGGGCACCGGCACGGCGCGCGCGCCGGCGCGCTGTGCCATCACCGGATAGAGGCCGTAGGACGGCCACGGCGTCAGCAGCTCGTCGCCGGGGGCGAGCAGCGCGCGCGCGGCGCTGGCGAGCAGCTGGGCGGCGCCATGGCCGACGGCGACGCGATCGGGCTCGACGCCGTTGCGGCGGCCCAGCTCGCGGCGCAGCTCGTCCGCCGTCGGGTCGGCGGCGACGTTCAGCGCGCCGCGCGCCGCGTACGTGACGGCGTTGACGACGTCCGGGTGCGGCAGCTCGTGCCAGGTCGTGCGCGAGAGGTCGAGCACGTCGATCCGTGCGAGCGCGCGGCGGCGCTGCTCCTCCGCCTGCTCGCGCAGCTGCTCGGTGATCTCCTCGTCGCTCATGCCGGCGAACTGCCGGTAGTAGTCGAGCAGGCCCATCGCGCGCGGGATCAGCCGCCGGTCAGCCCCTGCACGTTCACGCCCGAGAGCGACGCGCCGCTGAAGAAGAGGAACCAGACGCTGAAGATCGGCACGCCGATCATGCAGCAGATCATGAAGATTCTGCCGATCACGCCCTGGCGCTGGTCGTGCCCGGCGGCGCGCCGCACGAGGATCCAGGCGTAGTCGAGGCGCTTGAGCGCCATCAGCCCGAGCAGCAGGCCGCCGATCATCGTCGCGAAGGCGACCGTCAGGCCGCCGAAGATGCTGCCCGTGAGGTATTGCGTGCGTCCCCCGATCCACAGGCACGCGAGCGGCAGTGGCCCCCAGAAGCAGAGGTTGACGACGACCATCGCGGCGAGCAGCGCGACGCCCACGAGGCCGTCGTAGCGCTGCCGTCTGTCGTCGCCGCGTCTGGGCGGCGTGCGGTACTGGACCGGGCGTGTCCCCGGGCGACGGGTGACGAACAGGCCGCCGGTGTCGGATGGGTCGGTGCGCACGGTTGTTCCAGAGGGTAGTGGCTGTGCTGGGCGGTTTGTGGCGGCTGGGACCCTGAGATCGACCCTGAGCTCAGCTCGCGTACAGCTCGTCGAACAGATCTCTGTACTTCTCGTTGACGACGTTGCGCTTGACCTTCAGCGTCGGCGTCAGCTCGCCCGTCTCCTGGGCGAGGTCGTGGCCGAGGATCACGATCTTCTTGACCTTCTCGACCTGGGCGTACTTGTCGTTTGCCCTGTCGAGATGGCTTTGCACGAGCGCGTGCACGTCGGGATGTCTCGCGAGCTGCTCGAGGTCCGCGGGCAGACCCTGCTGCTGGGCCCACGGCACGATCTCCTCGGCGTCGAGCGTGACGAGCATCACGGGGTAGGGGCGGCGATCGCCGTACATCACCGCCTGCGAGACCCAGCGGCACTGCTTCATGTCGTTCTCGATGTTCGCGGGGGTGAGGTTCTTGCCGCCTGCGGTGATGATGATGTCCTTCTTGCGGCCGGTGATCGAGAGGAAGCCGTCCGCGTCGATCGAGCCGAGGTCGCCGGTGTGCAGCCAGCCGTCGGTGACGGCGCCGAACGACGCGTCGGCGTTGTTGTGGTAGCCGGCGAAGATGTTCTCGCCCTTGATCAGCACCTCGCCGTCGTCGGCGATCTTCAGCTCGACGCCGGGGAAGGGCTTGCCGACCGTGCCGAACTTGTAGGCGTCGAGCGACTGGAACGTCGCGGCGGTCGCCGTCTCGGTCATGCCGTAGCCCTCGAACACCGGCACGCCGCAGGCGAAGAAGAACTCGAGGATCTCCTTTGAGATCGGCGCCGCGCCCGAGATCGCCTGGCGCATGTTCCCGCCGAACGCCGCGCGGACCTTGGAGAACAGCTCCTCCTCCGCGCGCGCGAAGTGCTGCTGCAGCTCCTCCGGAACCGGCTGGCCGGCGAGCTCCAGCTCGCGCACGGCAATCCCGACCGTGACCGCCTTGGCGATCAGCTCCGGGTCGCCGTTGGACGTGACGAGCGTGTAGATCTTCTCGAAGATGCGCGGCACCGACGGGAAGTTCGTCGGGTGGACCTCGTTGAGCTCGACGATGATCTGCTGCGGGTCGTTGCTCCAGTAGGCGAGCGTCGCGCCGACATCGAAGCTGAGCAGCTGGATCAGCAGCGCGAACGAGTGGGCGAGCGGCAGGTAGAGGTAGGTGACCTCGTCGCCGTCGACCGCGCGCGTGGACTGCGCCATCGTGAGGATCGCGCGGTAGTTGCCGTGCGTCAACACGCAGCCCTTCGGCGGGCCGGTCGTGCCGGACGTGTAGATGATCGTGAAGGGGTCGTCGTGCCTGACCGCCTCGATGCGGCGATCGAGCTCGGCGCGGTCGCCATGGGCGCCGCGAGCGCGCAGGTCGGCGAGCGCGACGGCATCCGCCGGCGCGCCATCGGCGTCGATCACGATCACGTGCTCGAGCTGGGGAAGTCTGGCGCGCACCTCGGCGATCTTCGCGACCTGCGCCGCGTCCTCGCAGATGACGGCGCGTGCGCCGGAGTCGGCCAGCACCCACTCGCACTCCTCCGGCGAGTTGGTCGGGTAGATCGGGACGACGCAGGCGCCCGCCTCGGTCGCGCCGAAGTCGCAGTAGGTCCACTCGGGGCGCGTGCGGCAGAGGATCGAGACGCGGTCGCCCGGCTCGATCCCGAGGTCGACCAGGCCGAGCCCGATCTGCTGGGAGATCGCGGCCACCTCGCCGACGGTGACGTCGTGCCAGGCGCCGTCCTGCTTGTACTGCACGGCGACGCGGTCGCCATAGCGCTCGGCCGCCAGCGGCAGCAGGTCGGCGATCGTCTTCGAGCCGGTCGATGCCTCGGTGCCGCTGATGCCGCTCGTGGCGCTGGCGTCCATCTGGGGCGTCCTCCTCGCGTGCCGGAAATGCGGAGGTTTCCGATTCTAGGCGTGAGGCTGGAGAGGTGCGCCGGGTTCTGGCGCATGGCCGCCCGCGTCCGGGCCGAGACCCGGACGCGGGGCGCTGGTCGCGAGCGCGATCGGCCTACTGCTAGAAGCGCGTTTCGATCGCGAGGTCGTTGGCGATCGAGGTCGCGTTGTGGCCCGCCGACGAGGGCAGTCCGAGCTTCAGGTTGATGAGCGGGTTGAGGATGCCGAGCAGCCCGCAGCCGGACGCGCTCGGGATCGAGAACGAGTTGTCGACGTCGAGGTTCCCTCTGATCACGCCTATGTTCGGCGGGACGAAGGAGAATTCCCCGAGGTGCCCGGAGATCGGCCTGTTCGGCGGCGGGGGGCTCGTCGTGCCGGTGATGAGGTTCATCCTCACGGGGCTGCTGTTGGAGCCGATGTAGCAGCTGGAGCCGATCAGCGGGTTGCTGAGGTGGAGCTTGATCGGCATCGAGATGTTGAGCTGGCCCGGTTCGAGCTGGATCGACGACGCCGGCCCGGCGAGCTCCGCGGTCGCCGTCACTAGGTTCAGGCTGATCGGGAGTTCGATGCCGAGCACGCCCCCGGGGACGTTCACCGGCTGGGCGAAGAACCCGTTCGTGCCGGTGGGCGGGACGAATCTGCCTTCGACGAGCGCCCCGCGGATCTCCAGCGAGTGGTCGAGCGGGACTCTGAAGCCCTTGATGTTGATTTCCCCGCTCTGGGACTGGACGTCCACGCATATGCCGCCCGACGAGATCGGGCAGTCGGAGAAGTTGGGGAAGGCTGCGAGTGCGAACCCTCCCATCGCGCAGACGGCGGCGACGATCGTCGCAGCGCCGAGCGCGAGCATGTGGCTGACCTTCATGGTGGTTCCCCCTTGCATGCGCGCGGGGCGCGCGCGGGTCGTGGCGCCCCGTGCGCACCACGCGCGCGGCCGACGCCGAGCCGGTTGCGCCCGGACGGCGGCGTGCGCCGACGGTGCCGCGGGCGGACGCCCGGAGCAGCGTCGAGCACGGCGCGTCAAGGCACCGGCTCCCCCTCTGCGACCTGCGACGAGACACGGTGCGACCCACCGCGACCCATCTCACCCAGGCTAGGGGCGTGAGCGCCTCCGTGTCAACTTCGAGCGCGTGCGGATGCGGCGGCGGGCCGGCGTCAGCCGGTCGCGAGGCGCGGCGGCGCGGTGGACGGGCGCTCGTGCGTGAGGCTCGTCATGAAGAGGGTCTTGTCGATCCGTCCCTGGAAGATCGGCACCCCCATCTCCAGGCACTTGCTGATGACGTCGCGGCGTTCGAGTCCGGCCTCGCGCGCGAGCTCCGTGGGCGTCAGGTGATTGGCCATCGGACGGAACCTCCTCTTGGGGAAGAACGCTACATGCGTCACTTATACCCCCGCGGCGGGACGGAGTGCAACGGCTGCGGTCCGTCAGGTGGAGCTTTGGGCAGCTCTGGGCGCTCAGACCGGGTTCGGGATGTCCGCGAACACGTGCTGCACGCCGAAGCGCTCGGCGACCAGCTCGCCGAGGCGCTGGATCCCGAACGTCTCGGTCGCGTAGTGGCCGGCCGCGACGAAGTGGATGCCGGCCTCGCGCGCCTGCGCCATCACGTGCTCCTTCGGCTCGCCGGTGACGAACGCGTCGAGCCCGAGATCGATCGCCTCCTGGAGCGTGTTGGCGGCGGCGCCGGAGACGATCCCGAGCGTGCGGATCGTCGGCCGTCCGGCGTCGAACACGAGCGGCTCCCGCTGCGTGACGTCCGCGATGCGGGCGAACAGGTCGGCGGCGGGGACGCCGTCGGGCTCGAACCAGGCGATCGTGCCGATCGGCTCGCCCTTCACGCCGAACGCCCGCTTGTGGCCGGCGGCGCCGAGCCGCTCCGCGAGGATCGCGTTGTTGCCGTGGAGCGGGTGCGCGTCGAGCGGCAGGTGGTAGCCGGCGAGCGCGATGTCGTTCGCGAGCAGCAGTCTCAGGCGCATCGCCTGCACCGGGCCGATGCGGCGCGGCTCGAAGTCCCACAGGATCCCGTGGTGGGCGAGGACGAGCTGCGCGTGCTCGGCGATCGCGCGCTCGAACAGCGCGCGCTGGGCGGAGACGCCGGTGACGATCGTCGTCACGTGCTCGGCGCCCGGGACCTGGAGGCCGTTCGGGCCGAGGTCGGCGAAGCGCTCGATCTCGAGCAGCTCGTCGAGGAAGGCGATGATGTCTGCGGTCGGGGCGGGCATGGCGGGCTTCGGCGAGCGTTGGGGCGGGCGCCAACGTACCATCGCACCGCCGCTGTGGAATACTGGACGGCTCAGTCGGGGCGTGGCGCAGCCTGGTAGCGCGCACCGTTCGGGTCGGTGAGGTCCCGAGTTCAAATCTCGGCGCCCCGATATGTCGAAAGCCCTGCAATCGCGGGGCTTTCGTCGTTTCAAGGGTCTCTGACGCTTCGATGCTCGGCTGCTGTGCCGGCGAATCGGGTGGCTCTCTCATGCAGCTACGTAGACTGCTGTGACGGGAGGACGCATGGACGAGACCAACGCACAGCCACTCGGCGGCCGGTTTCCGGGCGGGCCGCGGTGTGTGATCCGGAGATCTCGCCGGCGACGTGCTGCTCGACGCGGACCACATGTGCTGTGTGTGCCGCGTACCGCGGGCGGACATCCAGATCCTTCACATCGACCGCGACCGCTCAAACAGCGAACGGTCGAACCTGGCGATCGGCCGGAGGCTCACAGCACGACACATCCGTCACCTTCGCGACACGTGGCTTCTCTCAGGTGTTTCCGGGGTTGGACGGCCTCGGCTCGTATCGTTGACGGATGGCGTCGTGGACGGAGGCCGAGTTGCGTATGCGTGCGTGCTGGCTGCTGCGCAGCTATCGGCATTGGGCGGGTGATGATCTGCTCGGGCTCGTGTCCGATGACGACGCCATCCGCGCTCGCGCGCTGTTCGACGCGCCGTTCGCAGTCCTGGCCCACGACACGCGGCCCGACCCGCTTTGCATCTATGCCAACGCCGCAGCGCTCACGGCGTTCGAGCTGCGGCTGGCGGACGCTCCCGGTTTTGCGACCAGCCGCACCGTTGAGCCTGCCGCTCGCAATGGTCGCCGTGCGGCGCTGGCTCGCGCGGACAAGGCTGGGCTGCTGCGCGGCTACAGCGGCGTGCGCGTCTCGACTGCGGGCCGCCGCTTCGAGATCCACGACGGCCGGATCTGGACGGTGCTGGACGACGTGGGTCGGCGCGTCGGCCAGGCCGCCGCGTTCCGGTCCAGGTCTGGCTGAGGCGCGAGTCTGCCGCTACCTCCTGGTTCCGTTCTGAGCGCATCTGAGGCGATCTCAGGACACCTGAAACCGCCCAGGAGCAGTGACAACGCCAGGGAAGCACCAGGCTCCGTGGTAGCTGGCGCGAGGACGAGGCTTCGTTTTGCAGACCCCGGCCACGGCAGTGCCCTACTAGTAGGTCGACGAGGCCATCTCCCATGCGATGGAGGTCGGGAAGTCGGGATGAGACAGGCTCGCCAGATCGATCGGCGCCCTCATACTCGAGTCCAGCCCCAGGACGTCATCGGCTGCACGTCGCAAGTCTGAGAGCGCCTCACCGAGCAGGGCTTGGATGTGCAACTGGCGATGCAACAGCTCCGGAAGGTCGAGATCGGCCGAATCTGAAACAGCAGCGCCGAGCTCCTCGCACAAGCCCACTCGTATGTCGCCGATCGCGTGTCTGCCGGGGGCGGCAATCGACACGTAGACGCCGATGGCTCGTTGCGCCGAGGGGGTGTCCGCACACACCCCCAGTGCAAAGCGGCGACGGGTCTCGTAAGCGCTGAGACGTTCGCTGGGGACGTGCTGCTTCGCAAGCTCCGGGCGCTGTTGGAAAGCTTGCTCCATCACAAAGGAAGTTGAGATCTGGAATGCCTGGGTCAACGCGTATTGACGGATCGCCAGCTCGACGAATTCGCCGTACTCCGATGGGTCGACCATATGCGCGAGGGTGCAGCTGTGCCGCTCGGTCGACCTCGACTCTGCGGCGGCGATCTGCAACAGCTCATCGATCAAACCCGGGGGAGCAGCGCATGTCCATTCTCCATTGTTCAGCACGCCGGACTCCTCCGCGAAGGCGGCAACGTCTCCAGCAGTGGATGGCCGATCGAGCGGGGGCGCGCTCGCCGCTGAGTCGCGAAGTAGCATGAGGTCGAGGGTGGTTGGAACATCCAGCATGACCTTAAACAGGCCCGAGACCTCGGTTGGCAATATGACGCGTCTGGTGCTGAATGCGGACTTGCGCATCAGGTACTGCGGCACGAACATCGGCAGCAGTGACGTAGTCCACGTCCGTATGGCTCCGTGCCGTGCCGATCCTGGGAGCGGTACCTCGGTGGCGAGGAATCGAAGCCCAGCACGAATCTCCTGCCAGTCCTTGGCGACGATTCGAAGCGCGCTCTGGTTCATCAGGTAGCCGTGCCGGCTGCCGCGGTATGGGCAGCGTTTGACCTCGTCGCTGCTCAGCTCCTCGCGAAAGTCGACTTCGTGCAATGGACGGCCCGCTTCGTCTCGAAGTCCCGAGAGGTCGTCGACGAACCGGAGGTAGAATGAGGTGTCGTTCGGGATCGGCGGTGCGAACTGTCCCCACATGACGCTCACTGGCAGCCGCGTGCTTTGTCAAGCGTTAGACGAAGGCGCATGCGATCGCCGCCGGGATGAGCACGAGCGCCGTGATGAACAAGCGTGCTGAGAGGTTTACCCGTGCAGTTCGATCGTTCAAGATCCTGGAGAGCACATGTATCTCGGCGATGTAGTCATCGAGCTTGCTGGCCGCCGATTTCGCGTGTATGAAGCCGTGATAGTCAGCAGCGGTCATCCTCGCGATAAATTCATGGTTGAGTTCAATGTCAGGGTCGTAGATCCGCGGCAGAAACGCTGACACGGCGACTGCAAGGCTCGCCAGAAGCAGCGCGGCCGGCAGAAGCGCCAACGCGATCACCGTTGATCTGGAGACTAGATGGGCCTTGGGGCCACGGCTAGACAGAACCGCGCTGATGACGGTGAACAGCGCCACGGAGGCTACAGAGTCCGAGAAGATCATGTAATTGCAGCGTGTCTGTGTACGCTCCATAAGCTGATTTATATATGCAAATAGCGTCTCGACGTACCAAAGGGTGCGCTCGTCGGAATGCCCAGCGTCATGGCATGGCTGCTGTCTGCTTGCAGTGGCCCCGTGCTCTGGGGGTGGATGGGGCTTGGAATGTGCGGGCGCTCGAGTGTCGTCGGAGCTCATGATGCACCTTAGGCAAGCGTTCGAGGCGTCGAATCGCCGCAATACGATCTGATGCCAGCGTAGTCGCTCGTCACTGATGCCTTTATCAGCCACCGATCGGTTCCGTCGTGTCTCGCGAGAAAGGGTTCGCGGCCGTGCACCACACGATGGTTGTCGAGGACCAGGATGTCTCCGGGCATGAGCTGCACGGCCGTCAGGTTCGCATCAAGCGCCCGTTTCGCTCGCTCGAAGGCAAGGCTTGCGTCAGGGTCGATGGCGGTCATATAGACGCTATCGATCACTATCTGTGGGCCATGCGGTCCGTCACGGAGTACCGGGACGACATTCGGCCATGCTCGTGGATCGAGCACGGAGAGTTGCGAAGGGGGTGAGGAGCAGAGTCGGTGCTCGTCGTCCGGTCGCACCGAGTACCGTGGTTGGGACAGGAGGTTACGGTCATGTGCGTCGAGTCGCAGTACGGCGTCGATGCCGGCAAGCGTCGTTGCGACGCTGTGTGGGTTACGGAGGCTCATCAAGATGAGATGATCGGCGCGGTGCGGGGTGAACGCGTCCTCTGTATGCCAGGCCAATTCGGATAGGCTGCCGTGACCGCTTTGGTGGAGCTCTGCTCCTGCGATGGGAAGGACGTTGTGCAGCAAGCGGCCGTCTTGAAGGCTGGCATAGCCGAAGAGTGCTCCGAGCGACTCGGCAAGAAGGGTGACTACGAGCTCCTGCATAAGCGTCGGCGATGGGGGTGTCAAAGGGTGACATCTGGCCCAATGGGCAGGAGTCCTGCCGAGCGCGACATCATCGACACGGAAGCCGCGAATGAGCAGGGCGGGCTCGTGGTGCGCCGACTTCAGGCGGCTGAGGGCTGATGCGACCTCTGTCGGCAGTGCAGTTTTGTGAGCACCGGTCGCGGCGACCAACGCCTCGCGCGATGCGAATGTGGAGGTTGATGCGAGGCGGCCGACGAGCCCGGTGATCTCGGTGCGTGATGCTGAAGAGAGCTCGATGACGTCAAGCAATGGATCTGCATGAACAGGCAAAGGCGAGGGGGAGGACATTGCGAGACCGAATAATAGAGCGTGGTCGTGGGCGACCACGACGGCTGAGACCTCATAGCGCGAGGGGCATCGAGCTGGTCCTGCGGGAAGACGCCGAAGTCGGCGCGGTCGAGCCGGCGGCCAGCGCGATCACTTGCTGTGCCTCTGTCGATCTTGCTGGTAGCGCGCCGGGGACCAGCCCGGGTCGCGCGCGGGCAGGCTGCGCGTGCTGTTGCCGCAGGCGCAGACCCGTCGAGGAACTCGCGGATGCCGTGGCTCTCGCCGGGGACGAAGACCGGGTCGGCGATCAGCGCCGGCCATTCGCTCGGCGTCGTCGTGCGGCCGTCGGCGCTCACGCTCATACGGGCGTGCATCGGCAGGGTATGCTCGCGCGATGCTGAGTGTCCTCGTCTTGGGAGCCGGCTTCGGCGGGCTCGAGCTGAGCACGACGCTGTCGGAGGCGCTCGGCGACGAGGTCGCGGTGACGCTGGTCGACAAGGGTGATGCGTTCGTCTTCGGCTACTCGAAGCTCGACGTGATGTTCGGCCGTACGACGCTCGACGCGGTGCGGCTTCCGTATCGCGACGTCGTCAAGCCGGGGGTGCGCTTCGTGCAGGAGACGATCACGGCGATCGACCCTGAGGCGCGGCGCGTGACGACCGACGCCGCCGTCCACGAGGCGGACGTGCTGGTCGTCGCGCTCGGCGCCGACTACGACCTCGACGCGACGCCCGGCCTCGCCGAGGGCGGGAACGAGTTCTACTCGGTGGAGGGCGCCCGGCGGGCGGGCGAGCTGGTGCGCGATTTCTCGTCCGGCCGCGTCGTGATCGGCGTCTGCGGCGCGCCCTTCAAGTGCCCGCCGGCGCCGAGCGAGTGCGCGCTGCTGCTGCACGACCAGCTCACCGCGCGCGGTGTCCGCGGCGACTGCGAGATCGCGTTCGCGATCCCGTTCGGGACGCCGGTCCCGCCCTCGCCGGACACGTCGGCGGCGCTGGTCGAGGCGTTCGCGGCGCGCGACATCAGGTTCGTGCCCGGCCATCGCGTCGCCTCGCTCGATCCGGCGCGCAAGGTGGCGGTGCTCGACGGCGACGGCGGCGAGCTGCCGTACGACCTGTTCCTCGGCGTGCCCAAGCACCGCGCGCCCGACGTTGTGATCGCGTCCGGCATGGCGGTCGACGGTTACGTGCCGGTCGAGTCGGCGACGCTGGAGACGAGATACCCCGGCGTGTACGCGGTCGGCGACGTCGCGACCGTCGGCGTGCCGAAGGCGGGGGTGTTTGCTGAGGGCGCGGCGCGCGTCGTCGCCGAGCGGCTGATCGCGCGCGTGCGCGGCGGGGAGGCCGACGGCTATGCGGGCCGCGGCTCCTGCTACATCGAGTTCGGCGCCGGCCGGGTCGGCCGCGTGGACGTCGACTTCCTCGGTGGGCCGAGACCGACCGGCACCTTCCAGGCGCCGTCGGACGCGCTCGTCGCGGAGAAGGTCGACTTCGGCGCGACGCGTCGCGCGCGCTGGTTCGGGCGCTGAGCCGTCGCCGTCAGGCGTCGGCCGGGGGTGCCGCGCCGCGGGTGCGGCGATGCCCGCCGCGGGTCGCCAGTTCGCGCAGCTTCGCGGCCTCGGCGTCCCAGTCGTAGACGACGGCCGTGTCGGCGATGCGGTCGTAGATCGCTTGGCGCGTGCGGCCGACGACGATCCCGAGGAAGCCGAGGCCGAGCGTCAGGTAGCCGAGCGGGAAGGCGATCAGGCGGATGAGCGCGTGGCGGCGGTCCAGCGACGCGCCGTCGCCGCGCACGATCCGCAGGCCGAGCAGCGACATGCCCGGGCTGCGTCCGAAGCCGACCCACGAGGCGCCGAAGTAGAGCGCTCCCCAGGCCACCGCGCCGACCGCGAACCATGCGCCCTCGACGTTCAGCGTCCACGGCGTCGCCGCCTGGACGGCGAAGCGCAGCAGCGCGAGCCCCGCCGTGTAGAGGATCCCGATGATGAAGGTGTCGGCCGCGTAGGCGAGCAGCCGGCTGACCGGGCCGGCGTAGTGGCCCTGGTGCTCCATCGCGTCGCGGGCGCGGGTCATGGGGCGGCCGCGTCCGGTGGATCGGTGGCGGGCGGCGCGAGCGGCGGGCCCGCGGCGGGCGCGGCGGCCGGCGCAGAGCCGGCCGGCGGCGGCTCGTCGTCCTCGGGCACGAGCAGCGGCGGCCCGAGCGGCGCGTCGCTGCGGCGTCGCAGCATGCGCT
>Ga0265334_10000053_pt1 | contig 82319 bp, 78 predicted proteins | sample 42023metaG_FD_192442 | JGI IMG/M metagenome (GOLD analysis project Ga0265334, IMG submission 192442) | Rhizosphere microbial communities from Carex aquatilis grown in University of Washington, Seatle, WA, United States - 4-20-23 metaG | ecosystem: Host-associated > Plants > Roots > Rhizosphere...
GCCCGTGGCCGCCACCGGCAACAACGGCTCCAGAACGCCCCAGGCCTCATCCGTCAGATCACCACGTCCCATGTCGGGACGAACCGGACTTCACCCGCCCAAATTCCAGTTCCGAAACAGGCCCTAGTGCGGGTGGAGGGTCTGGCGCAGACGGTCGTTTGCGGTAGACCGCCTACATCGAAGATCATCGCCGCCTGCGGCTCATGACAGCTTCCTTACTGGCAGGCCTACTTGGTCGCCGTCCCGGACGACAGGCCCTCACGTCGACGTGCGTTCCAGGCCAGCACGGGCCTGGCAGGACGCCCCAACCGGGTACCGCAGGAAATGCGTACCCCTCAGCCTGCCAGGACCCCCCGACGGCCCGGCCCCGGTGCGGCATCGGCCCAGGTCAACGCCCCGGCCCTGGAGCACCGGCCCGGAAGTACCGCAGGGAATGGGCCATTCCCCGAGACAACGGCGACCGATCTCAGGTACTGGCGAGGATCTCCATCTGGCCGAAGCGTCTCAATATCGACCAGTGCCACGTCCTCGGGGTTCGCGTGACAACCTTGCGTGGATCAGGGCTGGAGCTGGATAGCGGAATCGCTCGTGTAGCGGACACCTGCGGCGAAGCGCAGCAGCGTGTTCATCGGCCAGGTCCGAGGCACGTTGATGCGCAGCCCCCCGATCTGCAGGCGCCGGACCGAGCCTGTCGTGGCCACGATCGCCGGCCGGCCGTCGGGCAGGAGTACGTCCGTTCCCTGGTCGACTGAGACGAAGGGATCCGCTTCTTTGGTGGGATCCAGGACGGCGATGACCACCCCGTCGCTGCTCGTGCAGGGATCATCGGCCGAGCTCACGAGAGAGAGGGTCTCCGGGGTGGCGAGTTCCATGCTCGCCGCGCCCCAGCAGACGAGTTCGGCTCCCCGGGGCCGCAGGGCGAGGGTGAACGGGAAGGGGGTGGGATCCGGGACGTCCCGGATGGACTGTGCGATCCGTTTCAACGTGCGCATGGCCGTCGCCTGGCTGGTGATCCCGATCGGCGCCAGCGTCCTGGTCGCTACCTGCCCGGGTACGAGTACGAGAGAGATGTCGATCCACTCGTAGGGCCTGTAGAGCCAGCTCAACTCCGCGATCATGGGATCACCGGTCAACTGAATCCGTCCATAGACGGGTGATCCGTCGATCCTCAGCGAACCGAGCTTCGGTGCTTGAGGCATTCCGTAGTTCTCATCGCTGACCTCCACGGTGAGCTGGATGTCTCCCTCACGCCAGGTGTCGGTGTTCCCGGGCACGGTCATCGTGCTGCCGGAGATCACGTGGGTCGGGGTCATGAACGGGGTCCAGCCCACGGTGATGGGCATGGGGTGGAACGGTTCGGTCTGCGGCCGGAGTTCGATCGTGGGATCAGTGCCCGGCTCGGAATGGATTTGCGGGCTCGGAGTGGGACCAGCCGGAACCCGGTGCAGGGACTGGGTCGTGCCCAACACAGAGTGCGTGCCGAGGGCGACGACGGCGACCGCGGTGGCCGCGGCCACGGCCTGGCCGATGCGGCGACGGATGCGCAGGCGCCGTGCCCGGTGGAACACCGGTTCCAGGCCCGGGACGAAGGGTTGGATGCTGACGGCGTCCTCCAACGCCTGGGTGAGTCGGTCGGTCAGCACGGCAACTCCTCGGTGGAGAGGACGTCGCGCAGCTTGGCGAGTGCGCGGTGGGTCTGGCTCTTGACGGTGCCCACGGAACATCCGAGTATCTGGGCAGTCTCTGCCTCGGAGAGCTGCTCGAAGTAGCGCAGCGCGATGGTGGCGCGTTGCCGGGCGGTGAGCCGGTGCAGGGCGGCCATCAGCACCGCCCGGGACGCACGGTGCTCGGTGCCGTCGTCGATCGCGACGTCCGGTTCGTGGCCGTTACCGACGTGCCACATGCGCCGTCGTCGGCGTTGGCGGGCCAGGTTGACCAGGATCTGACGCACGTAGGCGTTGGGGTGCTCGGCCTTCTCGATGCGTGCCCAGTGCACGGCGGCGCGGGCCAGGGCCTCCTGGGCGAGGTCCTCGGCCAGGTGCCAGTCCCCGCACAGCAGATACGCGGTGCGATGCAGCGGGGCGATCTGGCTACCCGCCCACGCCCGGAACCGGGCCTCGCTCGCCTCATCCACCGTGCTCTCCGTTCGTCACACCCTTCTCAATGACCTCTCGCCGCACGAGGTTGTCGGCGGACGGCCCGCGCCATGAGATCACACCGGTCACGAGGCCCTCAGCGAACCGAGCGGACGGACCGAACATCCGTTGCTCGACTGCGACGCCTTCGGCTCATCGATGGTTCCCCAAACGCCGACAACGGCGTGGTCGGCCGCGTTCTCGGGCGCTGGCGAGTACCAGGGCGAGGACCCGCGGAAGGTGACAGGGCTCAGGACGGGGAAGGGCTCGACCGCCCCAGGATCCCGCACAGGTCAGGGACCGACATCACCCATCTCGTGCGGAGAATCCCGAATCAGCCACCTGAGTCGCAGCTGTGGGCAGACCTGGGAACGAACCTCCCGGTTGGGTTACTGGAACCGAGATGCGAGCACAGCGAAGCGCAGCAACACGATCCCGATCATGATCGGCCATTTCCGGGACAGGTGTCCCGCGACGCTCATGGGCACCGCGACCAGCTCGCACGGGCCCAGGAGCAGTATCACTGCGCCCGAGACCGACACACCGGGCCATCTCGACGCTGACAGCACGTGCAGCATCTGCGTCACCAACGCGCTCCCGGGCGTCACGTTGAGGAAGAACATCGTGAGCAGGAAGCCAGTGGCAACCAGGAGCCGATGCCCTTTCGGCAACGCCCAACCAAAGGCCGCCCGGGCGCTGAGGATCGCGGGCAGGAGCACGGGAGCGATCATCACCATGAGGATCATGTATGGGGGCAACCAGAATTGGTCAGGATGGCTTGGCGAGTGGGCCTCCTCGATCGAACCGACCCATGCGGCGAGCTCGATCCACTCGACGGCCGCGCCCACCGCCACGACCGTCGCCGTCACCGAGGCCACCAAGACCCGTCGAGGCTGGCTGGCCAGGATCCTGGATCTCGCGCCTTGTCCCCCGTCATGCTCTCCGCTGCTCACACCCTCCCCAATGGGGACTGTCTGTGCAGGGGTGGGCGAGGATGCTGGCGGCCGTCCGCGACGGAACCTGGGACGACGGCTCTTCGAATGCTGACGGTGGTGCGCTGCCGGTCGAAGCCGGGGATCTGGGTCAGAACGTCGCGGTGCGGCGGCGGGGGACCCAGAACTCGACCTCGGTGCCACGGCCGGGGCGGCTCTTGATGGTCATCGTGCCGCCGAGGTCACGGATCCGGCCGCGCATTGACTGTTCCACCCCGAGCCGACCGGACCGAGCGGCGTCCTCCAGCCGGCCGGGCTCGAAGCCGGCGCCGTCGTCGCGGACCGTGACGCGTACGCCCTCGCCCTCGTCCTCCAGCAGGATCCAGGCCCGCGCGTCCGGACCGGCGTGCTGGCGGACATTGTCCAGGGCAGCCTGGACCGCCGCGGTGAGCTCGCTCGCCCGGCCGGCCGGCAGGAGCACCGGGTCGCCGGGTGCGGATACCTCGATCGCGGCCGACCCGAGCCCGTGCAGCCTGGCCCGCAGGTCGGCCTCGGCGGCCGGCCCCAAATCGTCGGCGTTCCCGCTGAGCAGGTTGCGCAGGGCCAATTCCTGTTCGCCGGCCAGCACGGCCAGCTGCGGGCCGGCGCCGCCCAGCTCCGAGCCCTCCCGCTGGACCAGGGCGAGCACCTGCAGCACGCCGTCGTGAATCGGGCGGGCCAGCCGGTCCCGTTCCGCGGCGGCCGCCTCCCGACGGATGAGCTCGGCCTTCTTGCGTTCCGCCCAGCGCACGGAGAGGTTGTGCGCCACGCCCAGACCGCCGACCCCCGCCGCGGCCACCACCAGGGTCACGCCGGCCGTGTCGAGGCGCAGCGCCGCACCGACCGCTCTTGGCCACGGCTCACCGTTGAGGCCGATCACCGAGGCGGTCTGCACACCGGCCACCACCAGCACACCGGTGATCGGGCCGAGCACCGCCGGGACCGCGCCGCTGGCGCTGAGGACCGGCGCGGTCGCGCCGACCACCGCGGTTGCGGCGGCGATGGCCAGCACAAGCATCACCATCGACGGTACGACGAGACCCTTCTCGGCGAGCTTCTGCGGTTGCCCGTTCGAAGCCGTGTGCGCAATGAAGGCGCACGTTGCGGCACCCAGCGTGAGGGTGACCGCGGCCGCGATCCGCCATCGGTGCGCGGCGGCGACGGCGCCGATCGCCACCCCGAGCAGGGCGGCGAACCAGCGGGACGGACCGGCCTGGTTGGTCGCGGCGAGCGCGATGCCCACCGGCGCGGAGACCGCGATCAGCACGATGGCGGCCGTGAGCGCCCCGGCCAGCGGCCACCGTCCGGCCAGGATGGTCAGGGCAGCCGCGGTGACCAGGACCATCCCGCCGCGGATCGCGAGTGTGGCGTTCGGGTAGGCGTCCAGGGACCACCAGCTGACGTGCAGCACCCGTGACAGCCGCTCCGTCGAGATCATCCCGAGCGGCACCGTCGACAGCGCCACCAACCCGCCGGCGGCGATCAGGCGCAGTCGCTTCCAGCTCCATGGTTTCGTGTCCGGCAGCCCGACGGCGGGCCGATCTCCCCGCCGCCACCGCCAGGCCGCCGAGCCGACGACGGCGAGGCCGGTCACCAGCAGCACGATGTGCCAGACATGCACTGAGTGCTGCTCATCCCTTGGATATCTGTCCGGCAAGGCTTGGCCGAAGAGAGCGGAGCCGATGGTCAGGGCCGCCACCGTCGCGCCCGGCCCCGGCTCGCTGGCCCCGAGCAGACTCTGGGCGGCGCCCAGCACTCCGATGACGAGGAGCGGGAACGCTGCGCCGAACGCGTCATAGAGCGGCATCATCCACCCCCCGGGGAAGTCCGCCAGGAACACGATCGGTGTGCAGAACAGCCCGCCCACCAGCACCAGGTACGGCCACCAGCGCAGCAGACACAGCGCCAGCACGGTCGCCGCGAGCGGGATGAGCAGGGTGAACGGGTGCGACCCCCAATAGGCGTCAAGCTCACGTTCCGGGAAGTCGAGCTGCGGCGAGAATCCTCCCCCGGACGAGGACTTCACGACCGCGATCAGCAGACAACCACCCACGCCGGCCAAAGCCATCCACCACCGCGCCACCCGCTCGTTCATGCCGGTGATCCTGGCGTACGAGCGGTCAGCGCGTTGCCCGGGCGGAGCCCTGGGGTCGGCCCCCGATCCGCGTAGTACTCGAAATGCCACCATTCGTTGTCATACGGGCGGTACAGGCCGTAGACCGATCCATGCTCTGCCAGCCACCGCGCGCCCTCCATCGGCCGTACATCGAGTGCCTCGCCCGCGACGTGCCGCGACTCGTGCGGCGGCAGCGCCCACCGCCGGGCCGCCTCCGTCGAGCCGGTCCGCGCGACCGCCGCGGCGAACATCACGGCCTGCGCGGCCGGGTCCCGGTATCCGGAGGTCAGCCCGAGCAGTTCCCCGTGCCACCACAGGGCCCGCGTGCGCGCCGCCTCGAACGCCGCCCGCGCCGCCGGCGTGAGACCGTGCAGGCGCTCCGCGGGAAATCGCAACGCCAGTGCCCACTGGCAGGCGGTGTGCCGGGCCCGGTCCGCCGTGACCAGAACAGCGACCGGCGCCAGTGAGAACGCCAGCAGACGGGTGACGACGCGGTACCACGCATCGCGGCGCCGGCTTCGGTGAGGACTCATGCACAAGAGGTTCGCGGAGCGACGCGGCGCAGGGATGAGTAGAACTACTCAGTGCGGTGGCTACGAATCGCTCGCCGGGTCACGACACGCCGACGGATGATCCTATGTCCGGGTCGGGGTGATCGCAGGCGTGCTCTCACGGATACCTGAGCGTGGGTGGTGATGGCGAAACCCGTACAGGCCCGGCCCTTGTCCGAGGATGAGGGGCGATGGCTGCCGGCCACGTACCACCACACGCACGGCATCCGGTACTTCCACGGCTGCTACCGCCCGGGCGAGGACCGCTCGTGGGGTGTGGACCCGACACCGAAACGCCGCCGACCACACCCTGAGCGCCCTGAAGCCGATCCGTGCCACCCGCCCCGACTGCGGCCCGATCCACGTCATCGTGGACAAGGAGCTACTGCATGCCGTTCTCGAACGCGTAGCGGACCAGCGCGCTGCGGTTGTGCAGCTGCAGCTTGGCCAGCGTGTTCTGCACGTGGTTCTGCACCGTGCGAATCGAGACGGCCAGCTCCTCGGCCACGTCCTTGTAGGACAACCCCTTGGCGACCAGCCGCAGAACCTCCATCTCCCGTGCGGTCAGCTGGGGCTTGCCAGTCGGTGCGGCGGCCAGCTTCCGGTACTCCCCGAGCACGAGCCCGGCCAGCCCGGCGGTGAACACGGCCTCGCCCTCCGCGGTACGCCGCACCGCATCCAGGAACTCGCGGCGGCCGGCCGACTTCACCAGGTATCCGATGGCGCCGGCCTTGAGCGCGTCGAGGACGTCGTGCTGCTCCCCGCTGGCCGAGAGCATCAGGATCCGGACCTCCGGCCACGCCGCCAGCAGGCCACGGATGACCTCGACGCCGGTCAGGTCGGTCAGCTGCAGGTCGAGCACCACGACGTCGGGCCGGGCCGCCCGGACCACACGCAGCGCCTGGGCCCCCTCGCCGATGGCCGCGGTGACCAGGTACCCGGCGTCGGTGAGATCCCGAGCGACCCCGTCGCGCCACATCGGGTGGTCATCCACCACCATCACTCGCACGGCCACGGCCGTCACGATAAACGCCGGATGCCCCGGGCGGGGAACGGGTCGGGGTCCGAGGTGACGCCCGCCCGGCCCAGGTGCCGGTAGATGGTCGGGCGCGTGACGCCGAACTCCGAGGCGATCGCCGCGACGGTGTAGCGACGCCGCCCGTCCTGGTCCTTCTCCTCATACATAGCCCGGGCCAGAGCGACCTGGCGGGGGCCGAGCTTGGGCTTCTGCCCCCCCGGTGCGTCCGCGGGCCCGGGCGGCCTCCAGGCCGTCGCGGGTGCGTTCGGACATCAGGGCGTGCTCGAACTCCGCGATCGAGCCCAGGATCTGGAAGAACATTCGCCCCACCGGGGTGGAGGTGTCGATGCCCTGGTCGAGCACCACCAGGTCCACCCCGCGCTCCTGCAGCCCCCGCGACAGAGCGATCAGGTGTTCCAGGGACCGGCCCAACCGGTCCAGCTTGGTGACCACCAACTGGTCCCCGGCCCGGTTGGCCGACAACAGCGCCTTGTCCAGCTCCGGGCGCGAAGCCAGCACCCCGGAGGCCCGATCGAGGTACACCAGGTCGCAGCCGGCCGCCCTCAACGCGTCGTGCTGCGCGGCCGGATTCTGCTCACGCGTGGACACCCGCCCATACCCGATCCTCATATCCGGGACCGTAACGAGAACCCCCGACAGCATGACGATGGCGCGGACACGGGAACCGGACAGTCACGACCTGCAGCAATACAAGATCACTCGAGGTGTCTCGCGAACGAACGTCCACGAGACACCCGGGGCCGCCGGGCAAAACGTCGGGGACGGCAACACCTCGGATCCCCCGTGGGCATTGCCGTCCCCGCACCGCCGCCACGCAATGTTGGGCTCCCACGAGCGGAGCGCCGATGCACTCATGTCCTCGACCCATCCGGGCCCGGCCTTGACCGCCCCAGGGAGGAACCGGACGACTCCTCCCCAAGAAGGAACCATCACCGGGAATCGGCCGCCGGCCAGCTTCGAGTAGCCGGCACCGCACGCGAACGGCGCGCCAACGGATGCGGGGTGGCCTTCGGCCCCCGCCGGAGGTCACGGGGCTCCAGAGGCCTCCGGCCGCGCGTTCTCCGCCGATCGCCGATGTGCCGAATCGGGGGTCCCGCCCAAATTTCGGTACGCCTCACCAGTCACCTGGCGGTCCGCGACCATTCTCGACAGGTAAAGCACACTTGACACCATCGGATCCTGGGCCACATGCTCATGTCAAGCACGCTTTACCCCTGGAGGGAATCATGACGATGACCAAGCAAACGCGTTGGCTGGCCGCCGCCGGTCTGGGACTCGCGCTGACCGCCACCCTGACCCCACTGGTGGCCATGTCCCAGCCGAATCCGACCACCACGGACGTCATGACGGCGGCCATGATCACCGGTCCGGTCGCGTTCGCCGTGAGCTGGCTGGTCCTGGTGGCCGGCCCGGTGCTGACCCGTTCCTACACCGAGGGCAATGTCGAACGGACCTGGCTGGAACGAGCCCTCGCCGGTACCGCGGTGGACGTTCTCGCCGGTACCGCCGCCGCGGCACTCACCTTGACGAGCAACGATATTCACGCACCGGCCGGGCCCGCCCTGACTATCGTGCTGGCCGCCGGCCTCGCCGATCTCGGTCTCCGCTACCTACGGCTGCGCCAGTCCTGATGCCGATTCCGAACCGGCTCACCGAGCTTCGCCAGGCGCGGGGTTGGACACAGCGAGAACTTGCCGAACAGCTGGGGGTTTCCCGACAAACCGTGATCTCTATCGAACGCCACCGCTTCGATCCGTCCCTCCCGCTCGCCTTCCGGCTCGCCAAGGTCTTCGACTGCCGGATCGAGGACGTCTTCCAGGTCGACGAGTCCACCGACCTCTCCTGAACCAGAACCGGTTCTCCGGTCCGTGTCCTTTCTGACCAGGACGTTGCGACCAGGCCACCGACAGGTTGCTCGACCGATCACCGCCGGAACATCACCCGTGTCAGTTGTGTCGCAAACTTGTTAGAGGGACCATCACCGGAAACGACGGCCGGCTGTCCTCGAGCAGCGGAACACCGCAACCACGGACGACGCACCGACGCGCCTGAGGCGTCCTCCGGTCACGCCAGGCCGGAGGGCACTCCCCTCAACCACCACCGCTGGCCCACCGACCCGAACAGCGCCCTCATCGTCCCCCGACGGGCCGCCGCCCACACCCCAGATCCCCCGTACACCCGGCTACACAGCCCACGGGCGCCGATGCCAGGATCAGGCCCACGACGCCCGTGTCGGCATCCCCCGTTGCTGGCCGCGTCCAGGCGCCCCGACAACCCCCGTGGTCGGGGCGCCTACCTTCAAGCACACCCGCACACCCAGCCCCTCCGGCGGCGGACACCTGGCGCTGGGGCGGGACCACCATCCCGTCGACGCTCACGCCACGGGGAACCAAGCCAGACGCCGATCTCGACCGCGTCCCCAGCCCGCACCCCAGCAGCCCCATCCTCGACCCACCCCACCCCCACCGCACGCTGACACAGAGCACCCAGCCACACACCCGGCGTCAACAGCCCCACGGCGATCACATCGCATGACGTCGCCGCCACAGACCCGAGTGAGCCGAGTTAGGTCCACCGGCCCCCCGAACCCTGCCCCTGGAAGCCCCTACGCGAGGCGCACGAGAGCCGGCCCAGGACCTAACTTGACTAACTTCCGCAGGTCAGAGCCGGTGTCGGGCACCTAACTCGCCAAGTTAGAAACCTAACTCGACCCCGCCGACCTAACTCGGTGACCTCACTCGCTCAGAGCTGGTAGCGGGTGATGAGTTGATCGAGGTCATGGGCGAGATCGTCGAGGGCACCCGCGGCGGCACGAGCTTGTTCGGCGTGGCTGGTGGTGGAGCGGGCCGCGATGGCGACACCAGCGATGGACTCGAGGATCTGCTGGGCATTGGTCGAGGCGCCGGCGATGTGACTGGAGATGTCGGCAGTGGTGGCGGCCTGTTGCTCGACGGCGGCAGCGATGGTGGCCTGGTGGTCGTTGATCGTGGTGATGACCTGCCCGACGTCAAGGATGGTCCGGGAGACCTGGTGGGTGACGTTCTGGAGGGCGTCGACCCGGTGAGCGATGTCGTCGGCGGCGTGACCACTCTGCTGGGCGAGGTCCTTGACCTCCGTGGCCACGACGGCGAAGCCCTTGCCCGCGGTGCCGGCACGGGCGGCCTCGATGGTGGCGTTGAGGGCGAGCAGGTTGGTCTGGTCGGTGACATTGCTGATCAATGACAGGACCTGGGTGATCTGTCCTGAGGACTCGGCGAGCTGGTCCACGCTCGCGCCCGCGCCGTGGGCGGTCTGGGCAGCCGCGGACGCAACGCGGGACGCAGTGGAGGCGCTGCGGGAGATCTCCTGGATGGACTGGGACAGCTCTTCGGTACTGCCCGCGACAGTGGCGACGGTCGTGGACAGGTCGCGTGCCGTGGCGGTGACCAGGTCGGCCTGACGGCCGGTCTGCTCGGCGGCGGCCACGATCGCCGAGGACGCGGCGGCGAGCTGGGAGGACTGGCTGGTCAGCGCGATGACCGAGTCGGTGACGGTCCGCGCGAAGGTATGCATCGATTCCAGGATGGCGTCGACGCTGTCGGCAAGTCGGCCGATCTCGTCACGGCGGCCGCTGGCCAGCCGCTGGGTGAGGTCCCCACCGGCGCGGGCGATACGGTCGACCCGGGCCGCGATGGTCTGGACCGGTCGCAGCAGGGACCGCCACAGCACCAACCCACCAGCCACCAGCGCGGCGGCCAGGAGCGCGGCGAGCACGCTCACCAGGACAGTGACACGACTCTGGTTGGTGCGTACCACCGCGGCCGCAGCCGCCACCTGATCGTTGGCGATCTTGCCGAGCGCGGTCAACCCCGCCATCAGATTGTTGGACGGGGTGAGGTTCGCGACGGTCACCTGGTAGGCGGCCTCGTCATGGCGGCCGGCCTGGACCGCCGTCCACCCGGCCTCGAACGTGCTCCCGTACGCGGTGACGTCCTGGGCGATCCGCGTGAGCAGGTCCGTGGCCGGGCCGGTGCTGGGCAGCAGACTCCTCGCGGTGGCGATGTCGCCTTCCAGGGCCTTGCGGGCATCGACGGCCTGCTGGTGGGTGGTGGTCCACAGATCGGTGTTCCGCGGGGTGTTCACCGCGACCAGGACGTACATGTTGTTCTGGTCGTCGTAGGCGTAGAAGTCCGCCACCGCCGAGGAGACGGCGTGCTGCAACCGTGCCGCCCGGTCGACGAGATCACTGGTCGATGTCTGCGCGTTCCGGGTGCTCACCAGCACCCCACCGGTCATCCCCCCGATCACCGCGGCCAGCAACGACCCAGCCACGACTGCCTTCGTTCTCAGGAGCACGGCTGAACCCTCCGGTGGTCGTCGGTGCACGACAGGCGTGGACGACGCCGGACGAAGGCCGTCGGGGCTCCGGACGCCGGCCCGTCACCGACCCCGACCCCCGGGGCACCCGTCTGCGCGCAACAGCACGCCGCCACAGGTGAGTACCTCGGCATCCAGGATCACCCCCTCAATCGGGCAACCGAGAAGATCAAGGAATCGCCTGGAGCCGTCTCCGTTCGAAGAGCCAGGGGCGCCCGCATCCGGCCCGGCAGGAGACCGCCACGGCCCAGCACAGACGCCCCATGAGCGCGAAAACGTCGAGGGGCGCCCGCCACCGGGCGATCGATCCGACCGGGCCAGGCTGGTTCCATATCCGTTGGTCTCGCGGCCTGCGCTACCGCGACCCGGAGGTCCAGGAACCGTCGGAACCTGAAGCAGGCCATGCTGATCGAGACCAGCATCGGTAGCGACAACACGACGGTGATCGCGGCGGTCCCGGGTCCGTCGACCGTCACCCGGCAGGCGAACAGCTGCTGCCGGCCCGACCCTGACGCCGGGCCACGGCTCCACGTGATCGCGACTCTGACTTGCCGTGTTGGAAAGTACGCCGCATGCTTTCCAACATGGAAAGTTCAGAGCGCCCGATCGCCCCGTCCGAGGCCCAGGCTGCACTTGCGGAGGCCGAGGCCGCCCGCACCCGGCTGGCGAGCAGCCTGCGGCTGCCGTCCTACTTCCACAGTTCGATCGGCGCGGCCATCGCCGTCCAGATCGGCACCGGCGCAACAGGTATCGCCGACCAGGAGACCTGGGGGATGGTGGTGCTGGCCGGCGGTGTCCTGGTCTTCGTCCTGGTCGCGGTCGTCCAACTGGCGCGATTCCGCCGGCTCAACGGCGCGTGGCTCGGTGGCCTGGCCAGTCAGGTGCTCCTCGGGACGGCGGGCCTGGCGTCCGTCATGTACGTCGCGGCCTTCGGGCTGGCGACCTGGGCGGCCTTCGCGGGCGCAGGGTGGCTCACGCCGATCGCCGCGGTGGCCGGTGGCGCCGTCTACGCCTGGGCCGGGCGAGGTTGGTGGCGCAGCTACCAGGGTGCGCCGGCCGAACACAGCCGCGGTGAGCAGGTAATCGTCCTGGTCGCCGTCGGCGTCCTTGCTCTGGCGTTCCTGGTCGCTCTTCTGGCCCTGCGATGACGCCGGACCTCGACCCGATCCTGCAGGCCCCGGCCCGGCTCAAACTGATGACGATGCTCACTGCCGTGTCCGAGGCCGAGTTCGCCACCCTGCGCGAGAACCTCGCGGTGAGCGACTCCGTGCTGTCCAAGCACGTGAGCGCCTTGGTGGCCGTTGAGTACGTACGCAGCCGAAAAGGCATGCACGCCGGACGCCGGACCACCTGGATCTCACTGACCCTGGCCGGGCGCGCCGCCCTCAGGTCGCATGTGGCGGCCCTGCGCGAACTGATTGCCGGCGTGGAGTGAACAGATCAGCCACATCGAGGTAGCGACCCTGAGGCAGCGCCGAGGCCACCGCGCGTCGGGTGGGTCCTGAGCCTCTCGACCCCACCCGGAGTTTCGTATACGAAAATCGGCATGAGTGAGCAGAGGGAGGTGCACGGCGCGCCTGTCGACGACGCGCAGATCCAGGCCTGGGCGGATGAGGCCGAGGCCGGGTACGACGTGGCAGCGCTGCGGCGGCGTGGGCGCCCGGCCGCGGGTGACGGCCCGGGCGCCGTCGTGACGGTGCGCCTCGACGCGCCGACCCTCGCCGCACTCACCAAGCGCGCAGAAGCCGAAGGACTGCCCAATCGCACTGAGGCGATTCGGGCCGCAGTCCGCGCCTGGACGCACGTGGCGTGAAGCTGCACGACGCGGGTCGTCCGCTTGAGCTGGTCGTCCTGATCTTCGACTCGGGCGAGGAGCTGCTGATCCACGCGATGAAGGCCCGGCCGCAGTACGTGGACCTGCTGCCCTGATCTCCTACCGCACCCCCGGCATCGGCAGGACCGGTGCCGGGTGACCACAGGCACCCGTGAGCACGAAGACGTCGACGGGTGCCCGCCAGCAGCGGGCACCCGTCGACGTCGTGTCTCAAGCCGTCCGGATGTCAGACAGGCCGAACGTTCGCAGCCTGGGGGCCCTTCTGGCCCGCCGTCACCTCGAACTCAACGCGCTGGTTCTCCTCGAGCGACCGGTAACCGTCGGTCTGGATGGAGGAGAAGTGGACGAAGACGTCAGCCGTCCCACCGTCCGGGGTGATGAAGCCGAAGCCCTTTTCGCCGTTGAACCACTTCACGGTGCCCTGTGTCATGTCGTGTTCTCCATGGGGATCTTCGAAGGTCGTCGGACGACTGCCTTCGGGCTGCTGCTGTCACGCCGGGCAGACCCGCCATCCCGCGTCCCCAGCACAGAGCTGGCGAACAGACATTCGAGTACATCAACGACGAGATCGAAAAACTACTCGCCGGCGACCATCAACCGCACGGAAGCCATGCTGCAACCACGGCGACCGTAACACGAGAACCCCCCGGAGGGCGCCTGCACGCCGGTTGTCGAGCGTCACTGAGCACATCGGTGACCGCGACCTGGCCCGGACCCGGCTGCCGACACGCCCGAAAACTCGGTCGTCCCGCCGGAGCAAGAGCCGCATGCCACGGCGTGCGGGCGCCCGGACAGGCCGCCGGGACGCAGCCCTGGCTACCGCCGGGGACACCACTTGCGGGCGCATCATGCAAGGGCTGGTCGAGCTCGGCAGCATGGTCCTTCACGAGCGATCGGAGAGCTTCACCTGATGAGTGCCCGCCCGTACGTCCTGCTGTCCGCCGCGGTCAGCGTGGACGGCTACCTGGACGACACGAGCCCGGAGCGACTGCTGCTGTCCGACGCCGAGGACCTCGACCGGGTCGACGAGGTGCGGGCCGGGGTGGACGCCATCCTGATCGGCGCCACGACGCTGCGGCGGGACAACCCCCGGCTGCTGGTCAGCTCCGAGGACCGACGGGCCGCCCGCATCGCCCGTGGCCTTCCCGAGCACCCCCGGAAGGTCGCCGTCACCCGCAGCGGCGACCTGGACCCGGCTCTGAGGTTCTGGCACCACGGCGGCGACAAGCTGGTGCTCACGGTGGACGCCGCGACGGACAAGCTGCAGGCGCGGCTGGGTCCCCTGGCCGAGGTCGTCAGTACCGGTCCGGTCTTCGACTGGGGCACCGCCCTCGACGAACTCGGGCGACGGGGCGTGCGCCGGCTGATGGTGGAGGGCGGCGCGACCGTCCACACCCAGCTCATGGGCGCCGATCTGGCCGACGAACTGCACCTGGCCATCGCGCCCCTGCTGGTCGGCCAGGCGGACGCCCCGAAGTTCCTGGGTCCGGCCGCCTATCCCGGAGGGCCCACCGCCCGGATGCGGCTGCTGGAGGCCCGCACGATCGGCGACGTCGTGCTGCTGCGCTACGCCCCCAAGGAACGCTCCTGATGGCCGGCAGAGACGTTGCGTCCACGGATCGGGACTGGATGCGCACCGCGATCGAGCTCGCGCGCCTGTGCCCGCCCAGCGCCACGGCGTACTCGGTCGGCGCCGTCATCGTCGACGCCCACGGGAATCCGATCAGTACCGGCCACTCCCGCGAGACGGGCCCGCACGTTCACGCCGAGGAAGCCGCGCTGGCCAAGGTCACCGCCCCCGACCGGCCGCGGCTCACTGGCGCCACCCTCTACACGACCCTGGAGCCGTGCTCCCGGCGCGCGTCACGCCCGAGGCCGTGCACCCAGCTCGTGCTCGGCGCCGGCATCCCCCGCGTGGTGCTGGCCTGGCGCGAACCCTCCCTGTTCGTGGCCGACTGCCAGGGTGTCGAACTGCTGCGCGCCGCCGGCGTCGAGGTCCTCGAGCTGAGCGACCTGGCCGAGACCGCCCGAGCGGTCAACGCCCACCTGGCCATCGACTGACACGCACCGTGCGCGAGGGGTGGCCTGGTCAGGGCACGGACCCGGCGGTCAAGCCCTTGCCGTGGAGCCACTGGGCCAGGGGCTGGTCGCTGTCGACCGTGTGCAGGGCGAACCAGGTCTGGAAGAACTCGATGACCTTCCGAGGATCCCGCACCAGCGCCGGGTCCTCGTACAACTGGTCCAACCGGTGCAGGAACAACGCGTGCTGCGCGGCATGCGCCCGAGTCCCGTAGAAGGCGTGCTCGCTCATCAGAGCTTCCTCATGAACGAAGTGCGCCTCGACCTGCGCCCGGAAGTCATCCAGCAGCTTCCGGCAGGCGACCGGGTCCCCGGCCACCGCGCGTTCCTCCAGGGCGACCAGCACCCCGATCAGCTCGTCGTGCTCGCCGTCCATGAACGCCGTCCCCACCCGCAAGTCCCTGCCCCACAGCCCCGCCATCGCTCGCGCCCCTTCCCCGGATCCAGCCTCCCTGAGCGCATCGACATCCCCCCGCCCCAGGTCAACATCCACACCACGCGACCATCACACCCGCCCGGCTCCTGCGCCGGCGAACACCTGGGGCTGGGGCCGAGCCGCCATCCCGTCGACGCTCACGCCACGGGGAATCAAGCCGGACGCCGATCGCCACCACGTCCCCAGCCCGTACCCCAGCGTTCCCGTCCTCGACCTGCCCCACCCTCACCGCCCGGCGGCACGGCCGCCGCTACCTCGACGGCGGGACCTCACAGGTGATCCAGCGGTGCACATCCTGGGGCAGCACGCCCAGTTCCTGAGCAATCTCCTGCGACACCTATGCGGGAACCAGCCCCTTGTTCGCCAGCCAGCGCGCCAGAGGCCGGTCGTGGTCGAGCACGTGCAGCGCCCACCAGCCCTGGAAGAACTCCACGACCCGGTACGGATCCCACACCAGGGCAGGGTCCTCGTACAGCACGCCCAACCGGTGTGAGAACAACGCGTGCTGGGCCACATGCGCTCGAGCCCCGGGGTAGTCGTGCTCGCTCATGAGGTCGTTCTCATGAGCGACATGCGCATCCAGCGTCCGGCGTACCTCGCCCAGCAGCCCCGCGCAGGCGACCAGGTCCCCGAGCACCGCACGTTCCTCCAACGCAATCAGCACCCCGATCAGCTGACCGTGCTCGGCGTCCATGAACGACATGCCCGCCCGCACGCCGGCGCCCCACACCCCGACCATCGGCGTCCCCCTCCCCCGTGTCTTCACAGACCATCGACACCACCGCACCCGAGATCAACAACTCCGGGCCTCTCACCCGGCCCGGGTTCCGCCCGCCGTGCCGCCGGGGCACCGAGCAACTTCGCGGTACCCGTGACCTCCAGCAGGCGGATGACCAGCTGGGAGACGGCTGCGACCCGCAGGGACTGGTGCCGGGCCATCGCGCTGGAACGTGCCTCCAGCAGGACCGACAGGCCCCCGCAGTCGCAGAACCCCAGCTCGGACAGGTCGAGAACGACCGGGAGATCGGGATGGGAACGCAGCAGCTCGCGCAGACGTCGGGCCAGGACGTGGGCGTTGGACAGATCCACTTCACCCAGCACCGCGACGTGCAGCTCGGGCACGGCTGACAGCTGGTGCGTGATCCGAAGAGAAACCGGTGGGGTACGGGTATCGGCGTCCATGAGGGAACTCGGCTCTCACCTCGGTACCGGCCGAACTCAAGAGGCACTGCAGCTCGATCGGCCGGCATCGCGCCGAAGAAAGCACCCACCCTCATTCGGGTGTGCCACCGGCCTCGACGTGAGATATCGCGCGTAATCGATCAGGGAACCAGGTCCACGATGCCCTGTCGATCCCTATTTAGCACAGAATGGATCAGCAGAACAAGGCTCCGGCGACCCGGTCACCAGGCACACCGGGGGTGGCGCGGGACCGGACACGGGCTCGGGACGGACCTGGAGCCAGGCAGGATCACCCCAGGACTTGACCCCGGCACGTCACGAACGATCGTTCCCGCACACCACCATCCGGGCCTGGCCTGCCTGCGCGTCGTCCGCGCCCCGGCCGCACCTGCAGCGCGCACGTTCCGCCGTACGGGTGAGAAAATCTCCAGTCACAGGGTTAGACATCCGATGCTGAGACGGCTAGTGTTCCTGCATCAGGAACGAGAAGGTCAGGTAGACGCGGCAGATGACGAACTGCGCGTAGACGTGAGAGCACGACAGCAGGACGTGGCGAGTCGGCCCGATCAACAGCACCACGGCCACCCCACCGGCACCACGCAGTACGCACCACCAGCACCATGCACCACCTGTTGGTATCGGAGAAGAGAAAGGGGTACGCCTGTCGGATCGCCCGCTTCTGGCTGATCTCTCGCCGAGGCGGTTACCGCAGTTCCATCGGGAAAGAAGGTGGTCTCCGGTCACGCATACGCGATCCCCGCACCGCTGCCCATCCGGGCGGTCGCTGCGGACATGACACCGACGTGAGCGTCGGTCAACGGCGTTCAACCCCTTCGACCTGCAGGGCCCCGGTGCTACGGCACCGGGGCCCTGCCGATGTGAAGGTGCAGATGAACCCACAACAGCTGTCCGGCCCCACCGACGAGGGGGCCTGCACGACCGGTCAGGACAGGCTCGACGACGATCAATATCCGGCCTACACGATGGGCCGGGCCGCCGAACTGATCGGCGCCACCCCCGGCTTCCTGCGCAGCCTGGACGAGGCGAAGCTCTTCGTCCCGCAACGCTCGCCCGGAGGCCACCGCCGCTACTCCCGCTACCAGCTCCGCCTGGCCGCCCGGGCCCGGGAACTGGTCGACGCCGGCACCGCCCTGGACGCCGCCTGCCGCATCATCATCCTGGAGGATCAGCTCCAGGAGGCCCTGGACCTCAACGCCCGGACACACGCACAGGCCCCCCAGCCACCCGTGCGGGAGTGACGCGCCCTCGCCCGTGGTGGTCCGTCAGGACATCGGCGCCGCGCCGGCCCGGGCGTCGTGATCGCGCAGCATCCGCAGCACGGTGGCGGGTGAGGGGTGCTGGCCCTTCTTCGTGCCCCGGCTGATGACCAGCCCGGCGGCGATGTCGCACAGACTCAGGTGCTGCTCACGCAGGTGCAGGGCCACGACGAGCATCGCCTCGTCGGTGACGGTGGCCCCACCGATGATCTTGCCCCGGGCACGGGCGGCTTCGTGGCCTTCCAGGGTGCGGCCGCGGATGTACTCACGTTCCACCCCTGACAAGGCGGCGAGCACGGTGAACACGACCCCGGAGGGGTCGTGGGAGCCCTGCAGTTCCCCGGTGAGGAACTCCAGGACGATGTCGGCGGCCCGGACCTCCTCGGCCAGCACTGCCGGCTCGATGCCCCGGCCGAGGCGCTTGTGCCCGTGGACCACGAGGGTGACCGCGACACCGGATGCGCGGATCTCGCGGATCAGGGCCACAGGAGACCGGGGAAAACTGTGGGAGGGGGCTGGTGTCTGCGCCGCGGCCCCGAGGCCCACCTTCGACCAGGTCCAGCAGGCCCGGCCGGCATCCGCAACGCTGTGATCTTCAGCGGGGTGGCATGTCGGCATCGTGGGCTCGTCGCGACCAGGCCTGGGGTCAAGGCGTCGCGCAGACGAGGCGGCGGACTCGTTCGAGGACCGCGGCCGCATCGTTGCTCGCCGCCTCCCTCAGAAGATCATCTCCACGTGCCGAGGGAGACAACACCGCCTGGATCAGGTCCCCGATGGGGTGCCGCCGGTTGTACAGGCGGACACTCGCCTCGCGAGATAGGGGCAGGGTCTCGTTCGCGGGCAGGAAACCTACGTTGTGCTCCTCCAACAGGTTCGCGATGTCGATCAACGTCCGTGGACCCAGCCTGTCCCAACCTGCCGTGTCACGCAGCCGCGCCATCGTCACTGTCTTGAGTCCGCCCTCGTCCTCGATCTCGGCGACGAGCTTGCGCATCTCGTCACGCCGGGTCGCCTCCCAGTCCTCGTTCGCCATCACTCCACCTTAGATAGCTATCATCTTGAGTCTCAAGATGGCACCTTAGATGAAGTCTTAGTTGCCAGTCTTATGAGGGGCTTCGTCGGCGTCAGCCCTCTGGCCCTCTCACAAATGGCCAGTTGTGACAGACCCCACCCACGCCCCGGACGCCTGCTGTTCCCGCAGGTCATCATTCGCAGAATCCATCTCACAACCTCAATCTTGTGCAAGACAGTTGTGAGAAGATCGCCAGTGTGAGCCACCCATCCAACCCCTCGACCACACCCTCGACGGCAGCTGCAGCCGCGTCGGTGGAGCGGTACGACTGCCCGCAGTGCCAGGCCCCGGCCGGCAGCCCGTGCCGGACCCGGTCGGGCACCACCGCGGCGAAGTACCACACCGCCCGGTTCATGCTCGTGCCGTCGCTGCGTGACGAACTGGCCGTGCCGGTCCCGGCCGACCGCAGCCCCGGCCGGACCTGGCAGGCCGGCCCCGCCCTGGCCGAGGAAGCCGCCGCCGCGACCCGCGAGAACGGCGGGCCGATCCGGATCGGCTACGCCCGCTGCTCCATGCACACCCAGGAACTGGCCGGCCAGCTCGACCTGCTCGAGCGCGCCGGGTGCCGACGCGTCTTCTCCGAGAAGATCTCCACCCGGGTCCGGGTCCGACCCGAACTGGACAACGCCCTCACCCTCGCCCGCGAGATCAAGCACGCCGCCCCCGACCAGGCCGTCATCCTCACCGTCGTCGAGATGAAGCGCCTGGCCCGCAACGCCGCCGAACTGATGACCCTCGCCTCGACCCTCCAGGCCGCGGGAATCCAGCTCGAACTGCTCACCGGCCCCCTGACCGGCATCTACGACCCCACCGGGATGGGCTCGATGCTGTTCGCGATCCTGGCCGTGGCCGCCCAGCTGGACCGCGACTACATCCGGGAGAAGACCCTCGAAGGCCAGGCCGCCGCAGCCGCCCGCGGCAACCACGGCGGCCGCCCACCCGTCATCGACCCCGACTCCGCCATCTACGCCCGCGCCCTACGCGACGCCGGCACCCCCGTCCCCGAGATCGTCAAGAAGCTCACCATCAAGACCGGCAAAAACACCGGCCAACACCCCTCACTCGCCTCCGTCTACCGCGCCTTGACCACCGAGTAGTGCAGCCGAGTCCGGACATCCGTGCACGCGAACTCGGACATCGACAACAACACCCACCACCATCCCGGATCACTGTCAGGATAGAGTCCGAAACGTCGTTTCTTGACATGTGTCCAGTGAGTTCTTAGAGTCCAGACCGACATTCTCGAGCTCGTGGAGGGGATCGGGCGATGCGGGTCGGCTACGTCAGGGTCAGCAGCCTGGACCAGAACACCGTTCGACAGCTCGACGGGATCGAGGTCGAACGGACCTTCACCGACACCGCCTCGGGCAAGGACACCACCCGCCCCCAACTGGAGGCGTTACTGGCGTTCGTCCGTGACGGCGACACCGTGATCGTGCACTCCATGGACCGCCTGGCCCGCAACCTGGACGACCTGCGCCGCCTCGTGCGAACCCTGACCCGCAAGGGCGTGCGAGTGGAGTTCGACAAGGAACACCTCACCTTCACCGGCGAGGACTCCCCGATGGCCACCCTGATGCTCTCGGTCATGGGAGCCTTCGCCGAGTTCGAACGCGCCCTGATCCTCGAACGCCAACGCGAGGGCATCGCCGCCGCCAAGCGACGCGGCGCCTACACCGGCCGCAGACCCGCCCTCACCCCCGAACGCGCCCAGCAGCTCCGCGACCGGGCCGGCGCAGGCGAGCCCAAGGCCACCCTGGCCAGAGAGTTCGGTATCAGCCGGGAGACCGTGTACAGCTACCTGCGGATCAACGACGCCAGGGCACCGGTGGACACCCCCACGACGAGCACCACGACACCGACGAACTCGTGACCTCAGATCAATGCCCCCGAGACGGCGACCGGGCCGGCGGGGCAGTGACTTGTTCGCCGGAACAGGGACCCGCTGAGCCCTGGAGGCGAAAGCGCCGGTCAGGTGACCAGGCGGACCTGGCGTTTCGCAGCTGCTCAGCGAACACCAGACGGCGTACGGCATCGCCGTGCTGGTTCGGGTCATCGAACCGGATCGCCAGGGAGACCGCAGCGGTGGCCTGTCTCCCGGACGGCTGCAGGTACCGGATGACGACCCCCGACACGAGGATCAGTTCGCCGTCAGCGCTGGGGAACGAGATCTCGACGGCACTGCCGACCGGCGGAGAAGCAGGCTCGGCGAGCAGGCAGCACACCCCGCCTTCGCTGATGTCCAGGATGGTCACGGGCCATTGGCGAGGTTCGACCTCGACCTTGGCGTCGGCGTCGGCGTCGTCCGTCGGTTCGAGATCGGTCCGGGTGAGCTGCCCCGGCAGGCGCACGGGCACCCGGACGAACTGGCGCCGTTGGATCCTCCGTGCAGGACCCTGGACGAGCAGGGGCCACAGCCCCAGGTCCGTGCTCTGCACCCGGACCGGCAGTTCCATCTGGGAGTTCGTGCTGATCCACAGCAAGATGTGCTCAGTGGACAGATCCACCGGCATCGGCAGGAAGCTCACGTCCGGCGGGGCGATGAGCAGGCGAGGCCGCCCTTGAGGCGTGAGCGGCTCCTCGATCTCCTCCACCCGGGAGGGCAGTTCCACAAGGCCACCGACGCCGCCGCCAAGAGCTCCACCCGAACCGGTGGGATCGGCCGGGAACACGATCCGGACCCGGACCACGGTCAACCGCTCAGGGAAATTCAGCATCAGGCGGGCCGAGGAGCTGGGTGTCGCTCGGGATTTTCCCGATAGCTTCATCCGCTGCTCCCAGTGCTGTGCGAGCCACCCCACGGCGGTCGCGTGCGAGCCCGGAACGGCACCGCTACGGGCCCCTGTCGTCAAGGTCGACCGGCCCGGACAAGAGCTGAAGTTCTCCGCGCTGGATCCCCCGTCCGGACGCCGATCGCCACCCCGAGCCGGGCGGAAAACCGCCTGCGTCTCTCGGCAAGCAGGCCGGGATCGCCGGCTGACGCCTCCCTGCGTCACGAGGGCAAGTGCCCGGGCAGCCGGCGTCCGATCTCCACAGCACCTCGACACCATGAGCCCTGGACAACAGGGGTGCCTCTGGTCCGACAGGCCTGGGGACGACACCACGCCGTCCGCTGGGCACGGGGGACTGCTTCCCTACTGGCGGAAGGCGTCCACGACATCCTGCGGTGTCCACCACAGGGTGACCACGTCCGCGTCCAGGTCCGAGGGCCGTCCCCTCAGACTGACGAGGACGGTCCCCGTCCTTCCCTCCTCGAACCCGGGAACGGCCGGGGCAGCCACGTGCAGCGCCGCCACGTCGTGCCGGTCCACCGGAGAGCTCAGCCACTTGATCGACCCGACGAAGTCGATGCATCGGGCCACGGGTACCCGGTCGGCCCCTACGAGGTCGAGTTCCGGGTCGAAGCGCCGGTTCCACCAGCCGCCCACCGCATCCACCTCGGCCCAGGGCAGGTGACCGGACGCGGCGGCCAGTTCCAGGGCCTCCCGGACGAGGGGTTCGACGGCACGCCCACGCCAACTGGCCCACCGGCGTTCGACCAGCGCGAACGCGGCGTCCGGACGCCCCCGGCGGCTGAGGTCGTGGGCCGACCGCAGCACGCCGAGGTAGAGCCGCAGGCTCGAATCGGCGATCCGGTACAACACGGGTTTGCCAGGCCTGGTGGAGATCGGCGGGTCCGCGGCCAGCACCCGCTTCTCGAGGGTCAGGCGCTGCAGGATCGGTGACAGGGTTCCCGACGGCACGGTGCCACTCACCGCGGCGCGGGCGGCGATGACCGCCTGGGTCCGGTCCCCGCTGCCGACGCTCTCGATGACCCGGCGAGCCTGGTCGGGCGCGGGGAACTCGGCGAGCAGAGATGCCTCGGGCACACCGAACAAAGGCGCGGCAGGGTCAGCGCACTCCTGCTTCAAGAAGGTGAGCGGGTCGCATCCGGCTGGCCAGGTCCGCAGCACCCCCGGCAGGCCGCCGGTGATGAGGTGTGCGTCGATGGCCTGCCCGGCGGGCAGATCGAGCGCGGACGCGACGTCGGCGGGGCTCAGCGGTCCGAGGACGAGGTTGTCGGCCCGGCCGTAGAAGGGCCGGTCGTAGGCCGTGAGCCGCTCCATCATGTGCAGATCGCTGCCGAGCAGCAGCAGGAGGACCGGTCTGCGGGACAGGAGCCGGTCCCAGGCCGCCTGCAGCGCGCCGTCGAACGCGGGGTCCTGCTCCGCGAGCCACGGCACCTCGTCGAGGACGACGATGCTGGGCCCCTCCGGCAGCGCGCCGGCGAGCACCCGGAACATGTCCGGCCAGTGATGGGGCGCCACCTCCGGCAGCAGCGTCAGGTCCGCCCCCAGGCAAGAGGTGCGCAGCTCCGCCAGCAGGTCCTGCATCGAGTCAACGGGAGACGCGCCCTTGACCGCGGTGAAGTACACATACGGGACACCGGCCCGGTCGCAGAACTCCTGGACGAGGCGGGACTTACCCACCTGCCGCCGGCCCCTCACCGCGACTGCGGCACCGGCGTCCCTGGCCACCAGCGCCAGACGCTTGTCCAGCAGCATCAGTTCTCGCTGCCGCCCGATGAACGTGATCACCCGGTGCCGCCTTTATGTAGATGGAATCTAGGTAGATTCAATCTACATCTCTGAGGCGCCCCGGCCGAAGCGCCGAAGTACGGGACCCGCGCGATGGCTCCTGCTCGGGTTCGACGACAGGGGCCGCCCGCTGGAACTGATCCTCCTGACCTTCGACTCCGGCGAGGAGATGCTGGTCCACGCGATGAAGGCGCGGCCGCAGTACCTCGACCTGCTGCGCTGACCTCGTGCAGTGCCACGCGGCCCGAGTCCAGGCGGTCCCGTCCCCACGAGACAGCCCACGCGCTCCGGCGTTCGGCCGGCTGTGGATGACCGCAGCGGGGACGCCACGAGCGTGCCACTCTGGAGCCGTGAGCGAGCCCGAGGACCTGCGAGCCGAGATGGCCCAGATCCGCGCTGATGTCGACCAGCTCCGCGCCGAGCTGGTGGACGTCCGTGTGCTCGCCTCTCTGGCGGACCGCGATGCCTCTGACGTGCGGTCCGCACTTACCGGGATCACCCGGGCGCAGTCCGCGCTGCGGGAGACGCAGATGGAGCAGGGGCAGACGCTGAGGCAGCTCTCGGATGCGGTCGGCATCCTGGTCGTGGAGCAGCAGCGGCAGGGCGAGGTCCTCACCCAGCACACCCAGGCGCTGCACCAGCAGGGCGAGGTCCTCACCCAGCACACCCAGGCGCTGCACCAGCAGGGCGAGGTCCTCACCCAGCACACCCAGGCGCTGCACCAGCAGGGCGAGGTCCTCACCCAGCACGGCGAGATGCTGGCGGAGATCCTGCGCCGCCTTCCGGCTCCTCCTGCCGAGTAGCGCCGGGCCCGGCGTCCACTGCCGTCGCGACAGAGGACCGCTCCACGGGTAGCTGATGCCCCGACGCACGCCCACGCGGCACGCCACGACCGCCGAATCGGCCCGGGCGTGCAACCGTTCGCGCCACCCACCCCATCACCATCAGCGGTAGCGCGAGAAGGGCGGCGGGGATGCGGCGAGACGAGTTCCGCGAGTTCGTGGCGGCCAGGTCGCCGGCGTTGACACGCACGGCGTTCCTGCTGACCGGCGACTGGCAGCTGGCCGAGGACCTGCTCCAGACCGCGCTCATGCGCTGCTACGGCCACTGGTCACGGATCGACGTCCCGGAGGCCTACGTGCGCCGGGCCATGGTGACCGCGGTGGTCGGCTGGCGGCGGCGGCGCTGGCACGGGGAGCTGCCGACCGCCGCCATGCCCGACCAGGCCACCGCGGACGAGGACGTCGCCGACCTGGTGTGCCTGCGTGCGGACCTGCTGCGTCTGCTGCACGACCTGGGCCCCCGGCAGCGGGCGGTGCTGGTGCTGCGCTTCTACGAGGACCTGTCCGAGAGCGAGGTGGCGGCGATGCTGGGGGTGTCCGTGGGCACGGTGAAGAGCCAGACCTCACGAGCCCTGGCGCGACTGCGGGAGGCCCCCGAGGTGTGGGCGAGGATCCAGGAGGTGGCACGGTGAACGAGGCCGAGGAGCGCGCGCTGACGCGGGCCCTGGAGATCCTGGTGGACGACCCGGTGGTCCCCGTGCGCCTGGCCGAGCGGGTGGAACGCCGTCACCGGCGCCGGCGGATCGTGAGCGGGGGGGCGGCCGTGCTCGCCTTGGTGGCCGTGGGGATCGGCGGGACGACGATGCTCGGGGGCACCACCCATCGGACAGCCCCACCGGTCGGGCAGGTCACGGTCAGTCCCACACCCCCCACGACGTCCCTGGCGTCCGGGTCCTCGACGAGCCAGGAGCTCCTGCGCAGGTCGCTTGTGGACGCGAGGTTCACCGCCACGGCGCGCTTCGACGGCGGGGGCCTGACCGTGCGGCCGGCCACCGGCGGTACCCCTACGGTGAGCGAGGCCGAGGCTGTGCGGCGGTTCCGCGCGACCGAAATGCCGGACTTCCTGGCCCAGGACGTGCTCGTCGGGTACGGGCGGGTGACGTTGTCCAGGGCCTTGCGCACCGGTGTTGCGGCGTCCCTGGTCGACCGGCCGGCCTGGTTGGTCATCTACTACGACGGGCCGAATTTCGGCTGTCCTGACATGACGGTAGGACCTCAGATCGCGGACGGATCCCGGACGTCGACAGAGGGCCTGGGCAGGAGGGTGTTCGTCCTGGACGCGCTCTCCGGCACCCGAGAGTTCCTCTACCGAGAATCAGGCAGCAGGTGCGGCACCCCCTACGGCCCCGACGTGAGCGCCGCCGCGCAGTTCCAGTCCACGCCCTGGACGGAGGTGCGCCGGGATGGTGCCACCCTGACGATCCGGTACTCCGCTCCCCACTGCCGCGAGTTAGCGCCCGACCAGGGAATGGCCAGCGTCGCATCGGTACCCCAGGCGTCCGCCTCCGCCCCACTCGTGGACGAGGTGACGGTGTTCACCGTGCAGGACTTTCCCGGGACGCAGTGCCCGGACATGGTCGTGACCGAGGAGGTCCAGCTCAGGTCCTCCGACGCCCAGGTCAAACACGCCCCCACCGGAATTCTCCCCGGCTGGTTCACCGCCATCGACCCCAAGCGGTTCGACTACGACGACGGGTCCCGGAAGTAGCGGCGCCCACCCCGTGTGCAGCGCCCTCGCCGCGCACGGGGTAACGCACCGCCCACACGGCTCACCAGGCAGGACACCAGCCGAGGGCTGAAGATCGACGATCGGGCGGGTCGGGACAGATGCCCGGCAACGGATCTACCTCGGTGCGATCCCCAGCGCGTGCATCAGGTTGTCTTCAACGGCCCACATCGTCTTGCGGCAGAGCGCACCGGCCTCGTCCAGTACCTCGTCCTCGTAGACCTCGATCAGGTTGTCGCACAGGACCCGCCCGGTGAGGGGATCAGTCGCGGCGTCCAGCTCGACGATCGAGGGGCAGTGGAGCCTTGGCGGTGGTGGTGATCCGCGCGACGAGCGCCGTTCCCAGAGCCCCGTTACGCCGGTTGTTGCTCACGACCAGCCCGGGTTGGCGGCCTGCACCGGCCAGACCAGGGATCTCGAGCCAGATCACGCGTCCTCGCTGAAGCCTCATACGTCGTCCCGACGAACCTCGCGAGCATTACGGGTACAGCGGAGGGCAGCCCGGATCGCCACCTCTTCCGGGTCGATGATCGCCCAGCGGGCGTACTCGGCGTAGGCGGCCGCGTCGGCCGCCTCACGCGCCACCCGCAGACCTGCGGTGACGAGGACGTGCAGGAGTGCGGACTCCGAGGTCGCAGCGGTCGCGCCGATAGCCTCGCGGGCTTCGGGTGACCTGCTGATCAGGTCAAGGTCCGCCAGATCACGGGCCGTCAGCGGCACCGACTTGCGGGTCTTGGCCTCGTCACCAGCCATAGCAGTCATGCATCAAATTGGGCGGCAAGTGGCGCACCATTCAATGCATCACGTCTCCCGAGGACCCACCCCTGTTCCGCGGAACAAGCCATCCGGGCCACCGTTCGCATCCCGCCCTGAACCAGCGAGCACCCGAGCAGCTGACTACTCCAGAGGCGGCCTCGAAGGTGCGCGCTCCGGCTGAGGACGACGAGGCCGAGGACGCCGTCACATCCGATGCCGGATCACCGACCCGGATCGATCACGAACCGAAACCGAGGGCACCTCATTACTCTAGTGCTAGAGTAATGAGGTGCCCCGGGACCTGACCTCCGCCGAGCTGTTGGTGCTGGGGCTCCTGGCCGAACGTCCGCGCCACGGGTACGACCTCGACCAGGTCATCACGGAGCGCGGGATGCGCGAGTGGACCGCGGTCGCGTTCTCCTCGCTGTACTACCTGCTGGGCAGGCTCGAGGCCGACGGCCTGGTCGCCCGCCTCACCCCGGACGGCGACCGCCGCCGGCGCACCTACACGCTCACCGACCTCGGCCGGCAGCTCACCGTCGAGGCCACCACCCGCGCCCTGTCCTCGCTGGCCCCCGCGCACCCACCGGTGCTGGTGGGGGTGGCGAACCTGCCGCTGCTCGACCGCGCGGTCGCCGCCGAGGCGCTGCGCGAGCGGGGCCGGGCGATCACGGCCGAACTGGATCGGCTCCGGACGCACCGGGACCGGCAGGTGCCCGGGGCCCCACCGGTCGTGGGGGTGCTGTTCGACCACGCGCTCAGTGCACTCGACGCCGAGCTGGGCTGGGTGCTCCGCACCGTCGACTCCCTCGAGGACCGCCATGACCAAGGTTGATCTCAAGCGCGAGCAACGCGACCTCTACGCCCCGCCGGCGGGCCGCTGGGTCGAGGTGGACGTCCCCCCGATGCGGTACCTGGCCCTGGAGGGCCACGGCAGTCCGGCGACCACGCCGGAGTACCAGGAGGCCGTGGAGGCGCTGTTCGCCGCCTCCTACACCGCCAAGTTCCTCAGCAGCCGCGAACTCGACCGCGACTACGTCGTCCTCCCGCTCCAGGGGCAGTGGTGGGCCGAGGACATGACGACCTTCCGCACCCGGGACAAGGATCGGTGGTCCTGGCGGATGCTGGTCCGCCAGCCGGACTGGCTGACCGACCCGCTGCTGGCCACCGCGGTCGACCAGGCCCGGGCGAAGGGCAAGGACCCGGGGCACCTGCTGCGTGTGCTCGACCTCCACGAGGGCCGGTGCCTGCAGACCCTGCACGTCGGTTCGTACGACGACGAGGGCCCGGTGCTGGCACGCCTGCACGACGAACTCCTGCCCGCCCAGGGCCTGCGCCCGACCGGGCTGCACCACGAGATCTACCTCGGCGATCCCCGGCGGGTGGCCCCGGAGAAGCTGCGCACCGTCCTGCGCCAGCCCGTGGCGAGGGCCGACTGACAGCCGCGCCGGGGACCGGCTGACGGCTGTGCCGCGGACCGGGCGTGCCCTGCGGCGGAGGCCGGCCGGCGGCGCCGGCACCCCTGCCGGAGGGCCCGTTGACCACTGCGGGGCGGACTCCTACGCTGCCTGCCGCCGGAACGGACTTCCTGGGCGGTTCAGGCAGCTCAGGACACGACTCTCCTGGGCGATCCGAACGGTTCAGGGCCCGGTCGCCGGCTCCACCACCCGCGCCCTGAGCTGAGGGGAGAAGCCCGTGCGGCGTCTTGGAAAGACCCTCCCGTTCGTCCCGGCAGCCGTCCTGATCACCGCGGTGACCGCGTTGACCGGTGCCGGGTACGCCGGCACCACGGAGACCCTGCGGGCGGTGCCCGCCGCCGCGACGGCCGGTACCGCGACAACGACCGGTACCGCGCCGGTGACCACCAGCGCCCCCGCGTCCAGCACCACCCGGACCTCGTCCACGACCGTCTCGAGCGGCGACGGCGTGCCACCGGGGACCGTCGTGCGCTCCTGGGACTTCGAGGACGGCTCGACCGCCGGCTGGACCCCGGACTCCACCGAGACGATCAAGGTGAGCACCGAGGTCGCCCTGAGCGGCACGCACAGCCTCAAGGTGAGCGGGGTGAGTGCCTACCAGGACGGGGCGAAGTTCACCACCGACACCACCGGGCTCTCCGACGGAACCTGGTACGACCTGGCGGTGCACGTGCGGCTGGGCGACGTGGAGACCAGCGGCTTCCGGGCGGTCGTGGGCACCAGTTGGGACCCGTCCCCCGTAGTCACGAACGCCGGCTGGAAGACGGTCTCGGTGCACTTCCTGAAGGTGTCCACGATGACCTCGCTGGTCCTGCACGTGTTCCCGGTCAAGCTGTGCGTGGCTGACTGGCCCGCCCCGGCGCAGTCGTTCTACCTCGACGACGTGACGGTCCAGAAGTCGACGTCCCAGGCCGCGATCACCTGGACGACCATGCCCTACTGCGCCCTGACCCCGACCACGACGACCCCGGTCACCACGAAGCCGCCGACCACGACAACGACGACCACGACGCTCCCGAACAGCCCGACGCCTCCTCCCACGACGACCACCACGACACCCCCGACCAGCACCGGCACCAGCGTGTGCACCGGGGCGCTCACCGTCGCCTCCCAATGGCCGGGTGCGTACCAGTCCGCCCTGAACGTGACCACCCGCACGGGCCTGAACGGCTGGACACTGACCTGGAAGTTCCCGGGGTCCGAGAAGGTGGCCCAGCTCTGGGGCGGCTCCTGGCACCAGGACGGATCGACCGTGACGGTGACCAGCTACTCGTGGAACGCGGCCGTCCCGGCAGGAGGCTCGCTCTCGCTGGGCGCGATCGTGACGACCAGCGGGTCCGCGTCCCCGTGGCACCTGCTCACCCTGAACGGGGCCGCCTGCGGAGGCCTCGCGAGCTGAGATCCGCGCGGAGTTCACGGCAGGGCCGGTCCCCGGGCGGAGGCCGGCCCTGCCGGCGTTCCCGCTCTGCTCGCGCGTTCCCTGCCTTGCCGGCGTTCCGGTGCGTCACCCGTGTTCCGCGAGTCCTGCCGGCGTCCCTGTGCCCTGCCCTGACGCGGCGGGGTCCCCTACGGCACAGTGGGACGGTGAGCCTCGCCTTCCTCCTCACGGCCTTCGTCGTCGTCGCGACCCCGGGAACGGGCGCTCTGCTGTCGATCGCGGCCGGACTACGCAGCGGTCCCCGGCACGGCCTGATCACCGCGTTCGGGTGCACCCTCGGCGTCCTGCCACATCTGGTGGCCGCGATCACCGGGGCCGCGGCCCTGCTGCGGGCCGGCGGGACGGCCTACGAGGTCGTCAAGGCCCTCGGTGTGGCCTACCTGCTGTACCTGGCGTGGTCGACCTGGCGGGACACCGGCGCCCTGACGGTGGGGACCACGGCCACGCCGCCGTCCCCGATCCGGACCATCGTCTCGGCGGTGCTGGCCAACCTGCTCAACCCGAAGCTGACGTTGTTCTTCTTCGCGCTCCTGCCCCAGTTCGTCTCGGCCGAGGCCGCCCACCCGGTCCTGCAGATGGTGGGACTGGGCGCAGTGTTCATGATCATGACGCTCGTCGTCTTCGCGGCCTACGGGGTCTTCGCCGCGCTGGCCCGCACGCACCTGGTCGAGCGTCCGCAGGTGATGCGGCGTCTGCGCCGGACGTTCTCGGTGACCTTCGTCGGACTGGCCGGCCGGCTCGCGACCACTCGCTGAGCCACGGGCTCACGCCCCACCGGCCGACAGCCCACGAGACAACTCACCGATCCGACAGCCGGCGGGACCACGGGCCGGGCCGACAGTCCACGGGACCACGAGCCGGATCGGGCCGACGGAGATCGCGAAACCGGTTTCCTCCCGCACATCGTCAAGATCCGTCACGGTGGGCATTGCCGCGATGCCTTCCGGTATCTCCCAGCCCTCATCAATCCCAAAGTCCGGGCGCTGGACCGGCTCCGTGATACCGATTGTCGTGCGAACCCTGACGCTCCGGGGTCGACGTGGGGATTCGACGAACTCACCGGGCTCCGGTCATCTGCCCAACGCGCCGTGGACACCGTGTGCTCGAGAACTCCCAGCCGCTTGTAGCGGCGTCGAAGGCGAAGTCGCTAGGATCCGGCGGGCCATGGCACCGGGGCCGAAACCGCGATCAGATCTTCTCCGACACCACCGGCATCGCAGGGGTCGATGCCGTACGTCGAGGCCAGGTATTCGGCGGTTCGCCGGCGGGCACACCGGAGCAATGCCGCCGCCATTATCGGGGCAACGACGTCGTTGGGAGAGAACAGCATGAGCGGGTATCAAGGTGGTCTGTTGCGGGCCAGGTGGCGGCGTTCGGCAAGGACCTTCGTCACCGTGGCGGGGATGTCCACCGGATCGGCCGTCCTGGCCCTGGGTGCCCTGGTCGGCACGGGCGCCGCGGGCGCCCAGGCCGCGACCGCGGGCGTCGCCAGCGTCACCGGCGGGTACGCGCACACCTGCGCGACCCGGACCGACGGCACCCTGTGGTGTTGGGGCAGCAACTACAGCGGCCAGCTCGGGGACGGCACCTACACCAGCCGGACCGTGCCCACCCAGGTCGGCACGGCCACCACCTGGGCCACGATCGACGCGGGCAACAACCACACCTGCGGCATCCGTACTGACGGCACCCTGTGGTGCTGGGGCTACAACCTGCGCGGGCAGCTGGGGATCGGCAGCACCATCAAGCAGAACGTGCCCACCCAGGTCGGCACGGCCACCACCTGGGCCAAGGTCAGCGCCGGGGACAGCCACACCTGCGCGGTGCGCACCGACGGCACCCTGTGGTGCTGGGGCTTCAACCGTCTGGCGCAGCTGGGCCTGGACAGCTCCGACTACTACCGGACCACCCCCGCCCAGGTCGGCACCGCGACCACCTGGGCCAATGTGGCCACCGGGTACGCCTTCACCTGCGCCACCCGCACCGACGGCACCCTGTGGTGCTGGGGCGACAGCTCGGGCGGACAGCTCGGGATCGGCTCCCTGGCCTACGCGACCGTCCCCACGCAGGTCGGCACCGCCACCACCTGGGCCACCGTGACCGCCGGATACACCTTCACCTGCGCCACCCGCACCGACAAGACCCTGTGGTGCTGGGGCGACAACGGCTACGGCCAGCTGGGCATGACCGGTAACTACCAGACCACCCCGGTCCAGGTCGGCACCGCGACCACCTGGACCAAGGTCAACGCCGGTTACAACTCCGCGTGCGCCCCGCGCACCGACGGCACCCTGTGGTGCTGGGGCAACAACACCGGCGGAGAACTGGGCGACGGCACCACCACCCACCGGTACGCACCGACTCAGGTCGGCACCGCCACCACCTGGGCCGACGGCATCGTGGGCGGCTACCAGAGCGCCGGGTTCCGCACCGACGGCACCCTGTGGGCCTGGGGCTACAACACCAACGGCCAGCTCGGGGACGGCACCACCACCTCCCGCACCACCCCCGAACAGATCAGCCTGCCCTGACCCACCCCGCACGATCCGACACCTGCCGTCGGCCCACCCCGCCATCCCGGCGGACGGGCCGGCGGCAGGCGCACGTGAGGGCCGACCGCAGGGCCGACCCAGGCAGGAACATCTCCGTCCACGGTCCGGTGATCGGCGTGCCGACCCGGCACGGCGGAGAAATCTCGCGCCAGGAAGGGGCGGGCGCCCCCGTGCGCCAGGACGGTGCGCGTCGCGGAATTTCCGAGGCGTGGAACCCGCTCCTCACCCGGGCATGAAGTCCGATATGTCACCGCATGGGCTGCGGCTCGTACTCGGTCGAAACCCCGCTGCCACCGGTCGCGGGGAACCCACCGCCCGCGTGCAATAGAAGGCCTTCGAAGTCCGATCGGGATACCGAAAACATCACCGATAACTTACGAACCGCGGGAAGCCTTCCCGGGATGTTCGCTACTCAACGCCACCGATTCCCTCCCACGGTGACCAAGGTAAAAGTTTTCGGATGACCGACACGACGGGAGTGACGCCCGAGGCGCAGATGATGCTCTCCCCGTCATTCGGGCACGGGGACGGGCGATCGAGTTTCCGGGGGTTTCCCTCGGACCCCTCGGACCTCCACAAGCCAGGACGCGGATGCCGGCCGGGGCGGGAAGAGAACTCCGGGCCAGGGTGAGAACACCGGGACACTCATCCGGCAGGCCCCCAGCCGGCGTCGGGGCCGTCAGGCCACGCAGAACTCGTTGCCCTCGGGGTCCTGCAGGACCACCCACGAGCTGCCGAACTCCTCGTACCGCGCGAGCTCCCGCGCCCCCGCGGCCACGAGCTCAGCGACCTTCGCGTCCCGGACCTGCACCCGCTCGGCCGCGGGCATCTCCCGTCCTCCGACGTGCACGTCCAGGTGCATTCGGTTCTTGGCCGCCTTGTCCTCGGGCACCTTCTGGAAGAGCACCCGGGGACGCCGCGCATCGGGGTCCACGATCGCCGCGTACAGGTCCATGGACTCCGGGGGCACCCCCTGCTCCCGAGCCCAGGTCTCCCAGGAGTCGTAGCCGCCGGGGGGCGGTTCCGGGACGTAGCCCAGGGCCAGGGCCCAGAACCCGCTCAGGGCCCGGGTGTCCCGCGCGTCGATGGTGATCTGCACGCCGATGGTCATGGACGGAGGCTAGCCGCCGACGCCGACAGCCCGAGATTCCGCCGGTCCAGCCGGCTGGTCAGTCCGGTCAGGACGAGCACTGGTCAGGGCCCCAGGAGCGCGGCCGGGACCACGGCGATTCCGTCGCGACGGTAGGCGTGCGGATCCGTGGTGACGGCGACCGCGTCGAGCATCATCCCCAAGCCGGGAGGACAGCCAGCGCAGGGTCGGCCAGGTGGTGCTCGGGCGAGGTCGCCAGCCGGGTGAGGGCGTTGTGGACGGGGGACCGGTCCGGGACGGGGCCGAGCAACCAGAGCCGGGACAGCACATCCCGGTAGGCGAGGGTGGTGGTCCTGGCCGGCAGACCATCCCGATAGCGCCATGATCACGCTACTTATCGCGGAGTCCGTGGAGCGCTTCCGCCCCGTCGTCCGGAGCCCGGCCATGAGGGCCGCGCCGGACGACACCCCTCGCCGTCCCGGACGTGACCACCCCGGACACAAGGGCGGACCGGCACCGGTTCCGGGGAAATCAGCCGGAAGATGCATAATTCGCCCCGGTGGCCCACTCGACAGGGGAGAACCCATGACCCAGCCCGCGCCCGAACCGCAGCAACCTCCGCTGTGGCACGAGCCACCCACCAATCCCGCCCCGCCGTACCCGGGGCAGGGAGCCCAGGAACAAGCCGGCCACGGGTATCCCCCGCAGGGATACCCGTCCGCCCCCTATCCCGGACAGCCCTACCCCCCGAACCCCGGTTACCCGCCGTCGCGGCCCGGGAGAAAGGCCCGCGTCCGGCGGGACGGAACCATGCGGCCGGCCGGGCCCAGGGCGCTGTGGCTGCACCTGTTCCTGGTCGTCGTGACGAGCGGGGCCTGGATTCCCATCTGGATCGCCTTGATCATCCTGAAGAGATTCCGCCGGGCCGGGGAATCAGCCGGCCAGTACCGCTGAGAACGCGACGGAACGGCCTCGCCCATCCCGGACCCGGGGCGGGCGAGGCCGTTCACCGATCACTTTCCGCCGGGGGGACGTCCGGGCATCAGCAGCCGCACGACCCGCTCGACCAGCGAAAACGCCAGCTCAGTGGGCCGCGTCGTAGGCCGACAGCACCTCGGAGGACACCCGGCCACGGTCGCTGACCTGGAATCCGTTGTCCCGGGCCCATGCCCGCACGTCGCCCAGGTCCTTCGTCCCCGAACGCGTACCGACGCGCGGCGCCTTCGCCTGCTTGCCGCCCACCTTGCGCGCCTTCTCCACGAACTCCGCGAGAGCGCCCCGCAACTTCTGCGCATTCGCGGCGGACAGGTCGATCTCGTACGACTTGCCGTCCAGCCCGAACGTCACGGTCCCGTCGGCCACGCTGCCGTCGAAGTCGTCGACCAGCTGGACCTGAACCTTCTGCGCCACTGGAGTGCCTTTCACGTGGGAATGGTATTTCTGTGAATGATGCCACGCCGGACTTCACCACCGCAAACCCTCCGGGTCGACGCGGGGAATCGTGGCCGAATCAGCGAACCGGATAGACACCCACCGTGACAGGAATGAGGACCCTCAGGGACGGGGAAGGTCCCCGGGGCCGACGAGTGGTGTTCCCCCGGGCACGTCCTCCTCGCCGGGGCGCGTCCTGCGGGGACGGCCCGGCCGCCCCGGTCTGCCCGGCCGGGCCGCGGACCGTGGACCCGCGTCTCGGGGAGACCCCGCCACCGCCGTGGGAAGGCCCGCGGCCGGCACGGCCTCGTCCACCTGTCCGAGCCGGGCCCGCAGCCGGGAGTTGTCCGTCTCCAGCCGCAGCACCATCGCGATGCCGGCCAGGTTCAGGCCGGCGTCGAGCAGTGCACCGATCCGTTCCAGGCGCAGCAGGTCGTCGCCGCTGTACCGGCGGGTGCCGCCGTCCGTGCGGGCCGGGGCCACCAGCCCGTGTCGCTCGTACAGCCGCAGGCTCTGCGGATCCATCCCGACCAGGTCGGCGGCCACCGAGATGCCGTACACCCCACGGGTCGGGTCGACGTCGAACGGTCTCACAGGCACCTCCGAGGATCCGCCCGGTCGGCCGAGCGTGCTCTTGCCTCAGTATGTCATCGGTGCTATATAGAAATCTATGTCAGTCACCACAGATAATGGGTGGCGCGAGATACGGATCATGACTGTAGGGCAGCAGACCACGGAGGTGGAGTCCCGATGTTGGTACGCACCGACCCGTTCCGGGAACTGGACCGACTGACCCAGCAGGTGTTCGGCGCTCTGGGCACGACCGCCCGGCCGACGGGGATGCCGATGGACGCCTGGCGCGAGGGCGAGGAGTTCGTCGTGGAGTTCGACCTGCCCGGGGTGGACCCGGCCAGCGTGGACCTGGACATCGAGCGGAACGTGCTCACCGTCCACGCGGAGCGGCCGGCCCTGAACGGGAACCACGAACTGGTGGCGGCCGAGCGACCGCGCGGGGTGTTCAGCCGCCAGCTCATCCTCGGCGACAACCTGGACACCGACCGGGTCACCGCCGGCTACCGCGACGGCGTACTCACCCTGCGGATCCCGGTGGCCGAGAAGGCGAAGCCCCGGAAGATCGCGGTCGACACGTCCGGCGACGGCCACCGGGCCATCCGCGCCTGAGGCCGCCGGGACGCACGTCCCCCGAGGCCGAACCAGAACAGATCAGTCGCTGAGGCGTAGGGGGAGTGCGCGGGCAGCATCGACCAGGGTCTGGCCGCTGTTGTACTGACCGAGATGGTGGGCGCACAGGGCATCGGCGGCGGCGATGCCGGCGTGTACGCACAAAGTCACGTAGGCATCGCCGACGTCGGCCCCATCCTCGGCGCCAGATCCATGATCTCCTCGGCGGCCGTGAGGAACTGAACAGCCTTGCGGCGATGGCCGCCGGCGAAGCTGTGGTCAGCGGCACGCTCGGGACTCACGAGCCCGACCGTGCCGAACGCAGTGCCCGCCGCAGGACGCTCTCCCGACCGGCCACGCAGATCCCCTCGCGCAGGATGTCGTCCAGGACCCCGCCGGGTTCGTCGACCTCGGCCAGCTCGTCCAGGCCGAACTGCAGGACCCGGGTGTCATTGCCGGTCCACGCGGTCGCGCGAACGGCCAGATCAGCGATCCGGGCGCTCCAGGCAGGGTCGTCGACGGCGACACCCGCGCCACGCAGCACGAACACGTCCAGATCGCTGTCGGGGCGTTCCTGCCCCCGGGCCACCGACCCGAACAGGGCCGCATAGACGGGCGCCGGCGACCATCCGGACAGCAGGACACGCAACCGAGTCACCAGGTCCTCGCGCACCCCGGCCAGGGCGATCACAGCAGGAGCGGCCAGGTGCTCACGGTTGAGCCGGTACATCTGGGCGGCGCCGGCCGGCTCCCGCAGCACGATGCCCTGCTCGACCAGCCGGGCAAGGACCCGTCGCGTGCCCTCCGTGCTGGCCTCGATCCTGCGGGCGATGTCCCGGCCGGTGAACGCCGTCTCGGCACGCGCCAGCACCTCCAGCACGTCCGCGTCGAGAGCGGACGTGACCACCCGCAGGGGGTGCGACAACTCCACAGCCCTTCACCTCCCGGCCACCCGGCACTCCGACCGCCCGCACCGACAGTTCGGGAGTGTCCACAATACCGGCCATCCGTCCACTATAGTAGACATGATCAGGACTCGATCGGCCGCGCCGGGCGTTGAGGAACGTACCCCTGCAGAGATCGAGTCGGGACGACGTCGCGGCGGTGGGACAGCCGTCCGGCGGCCGCCGGACGGCGGCGAGATCTCATCCGGCACACAGGTCGACACCCTGGCCGAGATCGGCCGTGACCGGCAGCTTCACCCTCGGCAGTCTTCACTCCCGGGGAGTCGATCCGGTGGTGAAACGTGCCTGTTCAAGGGCACCTCGCCCCGAGGATCACGAACGACGGGGATCACGAACAGCGCGACAAGGACAGGACCGCACCCACCTGTAGCTTCCCGTCCTCCCGCCACCGAGAAGTCCTATGGAACTTGAGTTTTCCGTTGGGTCGAGACCGGGCAAAACTGTGGGAGGGGGCTGGTGTCTGCGCCGCGGCCCCGAGACCCGGGCCCTCAGGGTTGTCGTGCAGTGGTGCGGGTCACGCTCGATTCGCCCGAGTCTCACTGCGCTGGCAGCAAGATCGAGACCGAAGCCCGCCGCCGTTGAACCCCCAGACCAGCCCCTCCCATGGTCTTCTGCGGTCTCCCACGGAACACCTCTTCCGTTCGGTACATTAAGTTGTTTTCAAACCGAACAACTTCTGTCGTCCCCACCGCTGGAGGGCGCGTGCCTCGAGGCAGGCCATCCCGAGCCGTCATCTACGCCCGGCTCGCCGAGGCCATCGCCGACCTCAACATCCGGATGGGAGGACTGCCCTCCCCGATCGAGGCGGAGGACATCTGGGACGACCTGTGGCACCAGGAGGCCCACCACTCAACCGCTCTCGAGGGCAACACGCTGGTCCTTCAGCAGGTCCGCAAACTCCTCGACGAGGGGCGCGCCGTTGGCGCGCGGGAACTGCGCGAGTACATGGAGGTCACCGGATACGCCGACGCGGCCCGGTGGGTCTACGGGCAAGCCTTGGAGCCGGGCGACTGGACCACCGGTGATCTGGTGTGTCTGCAGGAGATCCGCTCGGTGCACCACCGAGCCATGACACCCGTGTGGTCGGTCGCCCCGCCAGCCCACGCCGACGAGAAGGAGACGCCCGGCAACTTCAGACGCCACGACATCGCCCCTTTCTCCGAGGGCATGACTCCACCTCCTTGGCCAGAAGTCGACTCCGGCATGCACGACTGGGTCGCTCTGACCAGCTCCGCGCGTGCCCCGGGAGACCGCCCGTTCCCCGAAGTACTCGCGGAGATCCACAACCGGTTCGAGCGGATCCACCCGTTCCTCGACGGCAACGGCCGCACCGGCCGCCTGCTTCTCAACCTCGTCCTGGTCCGCCTCGGCTACCCACCAGCGATCATCTACAAGAGCCAGCGGATCTCCTATCTCACGGGGATGCACAAAGCCGATCGCGGCGACTTCGGCCCCCTCGGGGAACTCATCGCCCGCGCCGTCACCGACAACCTCCACCGCTTCGTCGTCCCCGCCATCGCAGGCCCATCCCGGCTCGTACCCCTCGCCAGCCTCGCCGACGAGACCGCAGGGGTCAGCGCCAACGCCTTGCGCGTCGCCGCTGTCCGTGGACGGCTGCGCGCCCAGAAGACCCCCAACGGCGTATGGCTCAGTTCACGGAAGTGGCTCGAGGACTACCTGAACTCCAGACACCAACGCGCCTGACGCACATCCAGTCCCGAATCGTCGCGGTAGGGACCGCCCTTGCGGGCCCCCTGCAGGCGGACGGCGCGGCCCTGGCGGCCCGGCTGTCTCCGGGCGAGCTCGAGGTCAGACCGAACGGGGCACCGTGCCCGTCATCTGGCAGACCACGCGCATGACCTTGTGACCCAGGTCGGCGTCCGCGCCGAACATCAGTGGGCATCCGCCGTTGATCACCTGGATGCCGTGCTCACGGCCGTACGTCGCGGCCGCCGGCGAGGCGCTGCCGGCGCCCATCGAGCGGTGCAGCCACACGATGCCGATGCCGAGCTGCTCGCACTCGCGCACGGTGGCCTCGGCGAGCTCTGCGCGGGTGCCGACGACCACGGCGTCCACGCCACCGGGGATCTCGGCCAGGCTGTGATAGCAGGGGCCGCCCTCCACTTCGTCGGCGTTGGGGTTGACGGGGAAGACCTCGTACCCGCGCTTGCGCAGGCCCTGGACGACGGTGTTGCTGCCGTGACCCTTCGGGTTGCGCGAGACACCCGTGACGGCGATCCGGCGCTTGTCGAGGAATTCCCGGGCGACGTCCTTGACTGCGACCATCGTGCTGCCCTTCCCGGACCGACCGAGGCGGCCCTGTGCCGCCCCCATCCAGCCTCGGGCATGACGCTGCGCCGGTCGGCGGGCGAGGGCCAGGGGCGAACGTCACCTGCCGGGTCAGCCCTGGGTGATCCGCGCACAGTCGCCATCGCCCACTGGGCGCCCCCGTGCACCAGATGGCAGGGACAGGGAGTGCGGACGGCGTGCGCCGAGTGCTGGCTCGGCCGCGGCCGGGTGTCGTGTTGGCCGAAGAACATGCACACGCCACGCCGTACCGGTTGAACCGGGACCATCTGGCGCCCTGTCCGTCCATGACCTCGGCATCGCGAATCCCGCTGAGATCCATCTGACGGTCCCCGCAGGCTTCCGACGGACCCACGCCGCGGTGATCCATAACAGAGCCGACCTGACCCCGGACGACGTCGAGCAACGGCTGGGCTCTCGGGTGACCACCCCTCTGCGTGCGATCTGCGAGAGCGCGGCCGTCGGAACCGACCAGGACATCATCGACGCCGCGGTCGGCGACCTCCTGGACCGTGGTCTGGCCACCCGACGCCAGCTCCTCCACTCGGCCCAGCGACTCGGACACCGCGCCGAGCTCGGCATCGAACGCGCGCTGCGGGAGCGCCCGTGACCCCCGGTACCGGGACGCCCGGAGCGCGACCCGCCCGGATCCGGGCTGAGGCAGGGCCGAGCGGCTGCGGAAGCGATGCGTCCAGGCGGAACTGGAACCACCGGCGGTATTTCTGACACGTGTTCCGTGAACTCCGGTACGAATGCCATGGAGTTTCTCTGACATCGGTCATTCCGAACCGGCACCGAGGCAACAGGGACCGGGAATCCGAGGGCACGAAAGGCGTATTTCCGGCAGTCCCATCGTCGCTGTCACCCGGAATTCCGTCGACGTCTTCCGCCTGTTTCCCTCCGGAGTCCCGACCGGCCGCCTGCCGCCGTACCCCTGGGGCTCCTGGCCTCATCGTTCGCCCTGCCCATCGCCTGGCCTGGGCAGACGCGGAGGAGCATGGGGACACCGCGCCGGCCGGCCGGGTTTCTGATCCCTGCCACCCCGCTTTCCTGACATCCGTCACCCCGCCCCGGTGATGCCGTGCAGGACTTTCCCGGAAATGACCGTTCCGGCTTGTCCTCGGGTATTGCCGTGTAGCAACCTCTGGCCACGGCCGATCCGGTCAGCCTTTCGGAGGACCCGGGAGATCGGGAGACCGTAGGACCCCGGTCGCAGGACCGCCCAACCGCCGAGCGTGGGGAATGAGGACATGAACGCGAACCAGGCACTGCTTCTGGAGAAGGAGGTGAGTGGTATCGCCGCCGACTCGATGGAGGAGCTGACCGGTATCGACGCCGATGCGGTCGTCCTGCGGGGACTGACCAAGCGGTTCACGAACGCCAAGGGCGAACGCTTCACGGCCGTGGACGGGGTGGACCTGCGGATCCGCCGCGGTGAGGTCGTGGCGTTCCTGGGGCCCAACGGCGCCGGCAAGACCACCACCCTCGACATGCTCCTGGGGCTGACCCGCCCCGACGCCGGACAGGTCGAGCTCTTCGGCCGGCCGCCGGCCCAGGCCGTGCGTGTCGGGCAGGTCTCCGCGGTGATGCAGACCGGCGGGTTGCTGCCGGAGCTGACCGTCGGAGCCACGGTGCGGATGCTGGGCTCGCTGTACCCGGGGTCCGACCCCGACCGGTGCCTGGAGCGGGCCGGGATCGGCGCGCTGCGCGACCGGCGGGTCGCCGCCTGCTCGGGCGGGGAGCAGCAGCGGCTGCGCTTCGCCCTCGCCCTGCTGCCGTCCCCGGAGTTCCTGGTCCTGGACGAGCCCACCGCGGGCATGGACGTGCAGGCCCGGCACGAGTTCTGGGACGCCGTGCGCGAGGACGCCGCCCGCGGGATGACGGTCATGTTCGCCACCCACTACCTGGAGGAGGCCGACCAGTTCGCCGACCGGATCGTCCTGCTGCACCAGGGACAGATCGTCGCCGACGGCTCGGCCGCCTCGATCCGGGCCGCGGCCAGCGGTCGGACGGTCTCCGCGGTGCTGTCCCCGGCCGAGACGTCCCGGCTGTGCGCCGAGAGCGACGTCCGGCTGATCGAGGTCCGCGGTGAGCGGACCTACCTCGACAGCCCCGACTCCGACGCGCTGGTGCGCCGGCTGGTCACCGAGACCGGCGCCGGCCAGATCGAGGTCACCCCGCGGAGCCTGGAGGAGGCCTTCCTGACGATCACCCAGCGGCACCCCGCGCCCGTGGGACAGCCGCGATGAGCGCATCCCTGGCCACCCTGCCGGCCCCGGCCCGCCCGGCGCCCCCGAGAGGGCTGGCCAGTCTGGCCACGGGACTGAACCCGGTGTTCGTGCGGTACGAGCTCGGGCGACGGCTCAACCGCCAGACCCTGGCGTTCACGCTGTTCCTGCCCGCGGTGCTGTACCTGGCGCTGTACCGCACGGGCAGCGCCCACGCCGACGCCGTCCTGCCGCACGGCAACTTCGCGGCCTGGATGATGATCGGGATCGCGGTCTACGGGGGCGCGATGGCCAGTACCAGTTCGGCGGCGGCCGTCTCGGTCGAGCGGTCCGAGGGCTGGATGCGCACGATCCGGATGAGCCCGCTCACCCCGACCCCGTACATCCTGATCAAGGTTCTCTGCTCGGTGGTCGTCGCGAGCCTGCCGGTGCTGGTCGTCGGCGCTCTGGGCACCGTCACCGGGGTCCGAGCCGACGCCCGGGTCTGGGCGATCGGGTTGCTCGTGGCCTGGCTGGGCGCGGCGGTCTTCGCGGCCCTGGGCCTGGCGCTGGGCCTGGCCATGCGCCCGGAGGTCGTCCTGCACATGCCGGGCGTGACCATGACCGCGCTGGCCTTCCTCGGCAACCTGTTCATCCCGCTCTCCGGGGCCATGCTCACGGTCTCGCAGTACACCCCGATGTACGGGGTGGCCACGCTGGCCCGCTACCCCCTCACCGAGGGGGTCACCTTCTCCGGAGCGCACACGCCCCTGACGGGAGCACTGGCCAACGTGGCCGCCTGGCTCACCGTCTTCACCGTCGCCGCCGTCCGCCGCTTCACCTCGAGCACCGGACGCCAGTGACGCGGTGACGCGGGCCGGGCGCCCGCCTTCCTCGCCGCGCCCGGCCCCGCCACGGCTTCTCAGCTCCCTGCATCCCCGCACCACTGCCGATCCGTATCCGCGGTGTCCCCGCACCACCACAGCCCCGCACGTCCCCCGTCCCTGAGCCCCGCCCCGGCAGTCCGCCCGACGACAGGACCCGGCACACCCCGACGAAAGAGGAAAGGAGGACCATGTTCGCCCTCATGGCTCCCGGGCAGGGAGCCCAGACCCCCGGCATGCTCGCCCCCTGGCTGCGCGACCCCGGCTGCGCCGAGCTGGTCCGGGCGTGGTCCCAGGCCGCGGACTGCGACCTGGTCCACCTGGGCACCAAGGCCTCGGCCGCGGAGATCGCCCGGACCGAGAACACCCAGCCCCTGCTGGTCGCCCAGGGCCTGCTGGCGCTGGAGGTGCTGGCCGAGGTCCACCCCGCCGAGCAGGTCGTGGCGGCCGGTCACTCGGTCGGCGAGCTCACCGCTGCGGCCTACGCCGGGGTGCTCACCCCCGAGGACGCCGTGCGCCTGGCCGTGATCCGTGGCCGTGCCATGGCCCTGGCCTGCGACCAGGTCCCGACGTCGATGACCGCGGTGGTCGGCGGCGACGAGCAGGAGGTCCTGGCACATCTGGCCGCCCTCGACCTGACCCCCGCGACCTACAACGGCGCGGGCCAGATCGTGGCCGCCGGCCACGTGCGGGACCTGGAGCGGCTGGCCGCCACCCCGCCGCCGGGGGCCGCGCTGCGGCCGCTGCCGGTGGCCGGGGCCTTCCACACCCGGTACATGGACAGCGCCCGGCGCACCTTCGAGGAGGCGGTGGCCACCGTGCCGTTCGCCGACCCCGCCCGGCTGTTGCTGTCGAACGCCGACGGGAACGTGGTCACCTCGGCGCAGGACGTGCGCCGGCGCCTGGTCGACCAGCTGATGCTGCCGGTGCGCTGGGACCTGTGCCTGGCCACCCTGGACCGGCTGTCCCCCGAGCTGACCGTCGCCGTGCCCCCGGCCAAGACCCTGACCAATGTCCTGCGCCGGCAGTTGCCGCATCTGGAAGTGCTGGCCGTGACGACCCCCCGCGATCTGGCCCCGATCCGCCGTCGGTTGAGTGCCGAGCAGGGAGGGCTGATCCGTGTTGGTGCATGAGCTGTTCGCGCGCACCTGCGCCGAGCGGGGATCCCACCCCGCGGTCGTCGACGCCGAGGGCACCCTGAGCTACGCCGACCTGGCCCGCGTCACCCGCCGCTGCGCGCACTGGCTGCGCGCGCACGGGGTGGGCGCCGGCGACCGGGTGGTGTTCGCTGGTGCGTCGGACCGCCGGTTCCTGGCGTTGTTCTACGCGACGTCGTCCCTGGGCGCGGTGTTCGTCCCGGTGCACCCGGACCTGACCGCCGCCCAGCTGGGCTACATCGCCGGCAACTGCCGGGCCCGCCTCGTCCTGGCCGACACCGGCCCGCTCCCGTCCGTCCCCGGCGCCGCGGTGGCGCCGGCCCCCGTGACCCCCGTGGCGCAGGTCTGGCACGAGGCCTGCGCCACGGACGACAACCTGGACACCGGCGGCGAGGGCCGGACCGTCTCCGGGCAGGGCGCTGCTGCTTCCGGCCAGGCCCCCGCCGCTTCCGACCAGGACACCGTCCTGCTCATCTACACCTCGGGCACCACCGGCCATCCCAAGGGTGTGGTCTGCCCGCACCGGACCGTGCTGACCGCCGCCCGTTCGATCAACGAGTGCCTGGGCTACCGGCCCGAGGACGTGGTGCTGTGCCGGCTGCCGCTGTCCTTCGACTACGGCCTGTACCAGGCGCTGCTGTGCGCGCTGGTCGGCGCCACGCTGGTGCTGGCCGACCGCGGCCAGGACCGCAACCTGCTGAATCTGTTGTGCCGGCACCGGGTGACCGTGGTGCCGCTGGTGCCCTCGCTGGCCCAGATGCTGTCCCTGCTGCAGCGGCACCACCCGCGCCGGACCGCGGTGCGACTGTTCACCAACACCGGGGCCCGGCTCGGCCGGGAGACCGCCGCCGAACTGCTGCAGCACTTCCCGGACGCGGCCTACGCGTCCATGTACGGGATGACCGAGTGCAAGCGGATCTCGGTGCTGGACGTCGCCGAGTACGCCGCGCACCCCGACTCGGTCGGCCGGCCGATCCCCGGGGACTTCGTGCGCGTCGACGGCCCCGACGGGACCCCGGCGCCCCCCTACACCGTCGGAGAGATCGTCGTGTGGGGCGCGACGGTGATGGCCGGCTACTGGGGGGTCGCCCTGGCGGACCAGGCCCGCTACCGGCCCCGGACCGACGGCTCGCTCGAGCTGCACACCGGTGACCAGGGCTACCTGGACGACGACGGGCGGCTGTACTTCGTCGGGCGCAACGACGACATGATCAAGCGCCGCGGCATCCGGATCAGCCTGACCGAGATCGAGAATGCTGCCGAGCTCGTGCCCGGCGTGCACGCCGCGGTCGCCCTGCGGCCCCGGACCGAGGACGGCCCGTTGCACCTGGCGGTGCACGCCACGGTGCCGGCCGAGGAGGTCCGCCGTGCCCTGACCGGCCTGCTGGACCGGTCCCGGATGCCCGACCAGGTCACCGTGATCGCCGCCGTCCCGCTGACCCCCAACGGCAAGCCCGACCGGGACGCCGTGCAGCGCCAGCTCAGCACCCCCGCACATCAGCCCTTCCCGACCCCACAGACGAGGCAGACCCATGAACCAGCACGAGTTTGACCAGCTCATCGCCCGGACCTGCCAGGTCACCGTGACCGACCCCGCCACGACGTTCGCGGACCTGGGGATCGACTCCCTGGCCCACCTCGGTCTGCTCGTGGCCGTCGAGGAGCAGTACGGCATCGAGATCGACCCCGACGTGCTGATGGACCCGGCGCTGGCCACCCCCGCGGGTCTGTGGCGGTACGCCGAGGCCCAGGTGGCCGGATCCCCGGCCGGGATCACCGCCTGAGCCCGCCGGCCTCACCCACGTACCGAGAGGAGGAAGACCGTGTGGACCGACACCCGCCCCACCGTCGAGATGCCCCAGCTGTTCGAGCTGGCCGGTGACGTCATCTCGTTCGCCGGCGGCCTGCCCGACCTGAGGCAGTTGCCGCTCGGGGACATCTCCGCACAGCTGGCGCGGGTCGTGCGGCTCGGCGGACGCACCACCCTGCAGTACTCCACCCCGCACGTGGCCACCAGCCTGATCCCCGGCATCGAGGACCTGATGGCCCGCGAGCAGATCCGCGGCACCACCGCCGAGCAGCTGGTCCCCACCACGGGCTCGCAGATGGGCCTGGTGACCGTGGCCCTGGCCCTCGCCTCCCCCGGGGAGGTCGTGCTGTGCCAGACCCCGGCCTACCCGGGAGCCACGGCCGCGTTCCGGGCCGCCGGCCTGGACCTGCACCCGGTCGAGGGCGACGAACAGGGCATGCACCCGCAGGCCCTGCGCGAGGCCGCCCGCCAGGTGCGCGCGGCGGGCCGGACGACCCGGCTCCTGTACGGCAACCTCACCTTCGCCAATCCCACCGGCACCACGGCCGGGGTGCACCGGCGCACCGAGCTCCTGCAGGTCTGCCGGGAGCTGGACCTGCTCCTGGTCGAGGACAACCCGTACGGGCTGCTGTCCTTCGAGGGCACCACCACCCCGGCGTGCCGGTCCCTGGATCCCGACCAGGTCGTCTACCTGGGCACCTTCTCGAAGATCTTCGCCCCGGGGGTGCGCTGCGGGTGGATCGCCGCCCCCGCCCACCTGACCGGGCGCCTGCGCCGCACCGCCGAGATCCTGGCGCTGTCACCGTCCGCGCTGAACCAGGCCGCGCTGGCCGCGTTCTTCGCCCAGCAGGGCTGGGACAACCTGATCAACTCGTTCCAGGACGGTTACCGCCGGCGGTGCGCGCTCATGACCGAGGCCCTGGAACAGGCCCTGGGCGCCGACGGCCGGTGGACCTGGAACCAGCCCGAGGGCGGCTTCTACCTGTGGCTGCGGCACCGGGACGGGCAGGACACCGAGACCTTCGTCGAGGAGGCGTCCCGGCACGGGGTCTCCTTCGTGCCCGGACGGCACTTCAGCATCGGCCGGGAGCACGCGCACGGCCTGCGCCTGAGTTTCAGCTACACCCCGCCCGGGCGGATCGCCGAGGGCGTGGACCGCCTGGCCCGCGCCCTGACCGGCGCCCAGGGCCCCCAGCGGGCCCGGCTCGAGCAGGTGGTCGCATGAGCACCCCCACCCGGCACGTCCCCGGCGTGCCGGCCCCGGCCCGACGTCCCGAGGTCACCGCCACGGCACCGACCACCGCCACCTCAGCACCTGCACCCGCCACGGCGCCCACCGCCACCGGCGGGGTCGACCTGACCGAGCTGGCCCCGACCCGCCCGCTGGGCACGACCGACTGGCGGGTGTGGGGGCTGGGGCTGCTGCGCAGCTCCGGGTTCAGCGTGGCCGGGCTGGACCGCCTCGGCGCCCCCCGGGCCGCGCGCGCCGCGCAGGCGGTGCTCGAGGGCTCCGGCCGGCACGAGGACTTCGTGGCCGCCTACGAGCAGGACACCGCCGCGACCTCGGCCACCCTGGCCGAGGCGGCCGGGGACGAGCGGCTGCGCCGGGCGATCGCCTGGCAAAACCCCGCCCTGCTGAGTTCCCTGGACAAGCTGCGGGACCGTGCCCCCGGCTCGGCGGCCACCCGCCGGCAGCGCGAACGCACCCTGGCCATGTACTGGCAGCGGTACTGCTCCAAGGCCGAGACGATCGGCTTCTTCGGCCCCTCGGCCTGGATCCGGATCGGCCAGGGCACCCGTGCCCTGGACTTCCGGCCCGGTGCCGGGGTCACCGCCCGCTCCCGGGTGTTCCTGGAGCGTTGGATGGTCGCCGAGGTCGGCGCCTGGATGTTCGAGCAGCCGGACGCGCGGCGCTGGTTCCCCCTGCAACTGCGCTGCGACGTCCACCTGGACGCCGCCGGGCGCCGGCTGCTGGTGCCCGGGCGTCCCCCGGTGCGCCTGGGTGAGGACGAGGTCCTGGTGCTGCAGGCGGCCGACGGCGACCGGCATCTGGAAGACCTGGTCGACGTGCTGGGGGTGTCCCAGGGCTGGGACCACGCCACCGCCCGGGTCCGGGTCGAGAAGGCCGTGGCCAAGCTGTCCCGGTCCCGGTGGCTGGTCTGGGACGCGAACATCCCGATCAGTGACACCGCCGAGGACGTGTTGCGCCGTCGGGTGGACGCGGTCGGGGACCCCGAGCTCTTCCTGCGCTTCGATGCCGTGCTGACCGCGCTGGCCCACGCCCGCGAGCAGGTCGCGGCCGCGGCCACCACCCAGGACCTGCTGGAGGCGCTGGGCCGGCTCGACGCGCTGTTCGTGGAACTGACCGGCAAACCCGCGTCCCGGGACGGCGGCAAGGCCTACGCGGGCCGGTCCCTGTGCTACGAGGACACCACCCGCGACTGCGAGCTGTGGCTGGGCAGCGATCTGCTGGACCGGATCGCCGCGCCGCTGGCCCTGGTCGCCGATGCCGGCGACTGGTTCGGTGCCCGCCTGGCCCAGCTCGTGGAAGAGGCGGTCGCCGACCTGGTGCGCACGGCCGCGACCCGCACCCGCGGACCGGTGACCCTCGCCGACGTGTGGCCGGGGATCCTGGGCCTGTTCTGGGGCCAGGACCCGCACCCGGTGCGCCGGGCCACCGCCGAGCTGGCCCGCCGGTGGGCCGAGGTGGTCGACCTCGACCTGGCGGATGCCGGGCGCCGGGTCGAGCTGCGCTGCGAGGACCTGGCCGAGCGGGCCCGGATCGCGTTCGCGCTGGACCGCCCGGTCTGGCCGCACCTGGGCGTGCACAGCCCCGACCTGCAGCTGTGCGCGGCCTCGGTGGAGGCGGTGAACGCCGGTGACTGCACGGTGGTGCTCGGCGAGTTGCACGCCTGCCTGTGCACGCTCGACCTGGCCCTGCTCGACTGGACCGCCCAGGGCCCGCGCAGCATCCGGGACCGGATCAACGCCGTGCTCGGCGTCCCGCGGATCGTGCCGCTGTTCCCGCCCGGCTGGCGGCGCAACACCGGCCGGTTCGTCCCCACCACCCAGGGCACCGATGAGCGCCTCATCGGCTTCTCCCGGGTGTCGGCGCGCGCACGGGGCCTGGTCGACGCCGCGGTGGGCATCACGCTGGCCGACCAGGACGGCGTCCTGGTCGCCACCGGCCCCGACGGGCACCGCTGGGCGATCCCCGAGCTGCTCGGTGTGCTGATCTCGATGGTCGCCGCCGACGCCTTCAAGATCGGCCTGGACCAGGTGCACGCGCCACGGCTGTCGATCGACGGCCTGGTGGTGTTCCGGGAGACCTGGCGCCTGCCGGCCTGCGGGATGGAGCTGCCGGCCAAGCCCGACCGTCACCGCGACTACCTGGCGGCGCGTGCCTGGGTGGCCCGCCACCATCTGCCGGACCAGGTGTTCGTCAAGTTCCCGGGCGAGACCAAGCCGGTCCTGTTCGACCTCACCAGCACCGTCGGCGTCCTCAGCTTCGTCAACCTCGCCCGCGCCGCCTGCCGGGAGGACCCGCACGCGATGGTCACCGTGAGCGAGCCGCTCCCCGATCCCCGGATCTCCTGGCTCCCGGACGTCGACGGCAACCGCTACGTCAGCGAGATCCGGTTGCAGCTCGTCCGGGCGGACACCCCGCAGACCGAGACCAGCCCCGGGCTGGACGGAAAGAAGCTGACATGACCATCTCCCTGATCCCCAGTCAGCCCCAGCCCCGGGACCACACCCGCGGCTCCGGGCACGGGGTCGCACCGGGCCGCTCAGACGTGCCCCGGGAGCCCCTCGGGGCTCCCGGCTACCGGCCCGACATCGTCTCGGCCATCGGCGGGACCCCGCTGGTGGCCATGGACCGGCTCTTCGCCGGCGTGCCGTTCCGGGTGTTCGGCAAGATCGAGCGGTTCAACCCCGGCGGCAGCATCAAGGACCGGACCGCCCGCTCGATGATCGAGCAGGCCCTGCGCACCGGCGAGGCGATCCCCGGGGTCACCACCGTGGTGGAGTCCACCTCGGGCAACCTCGGCATCGCTCTGGCCCAGCTGTGCAACTTCTTCGGCCTGGACCTGGTGTGCGTGACCGACCCGAAGGTCACCGCGCAGAACCTGGCGATCATGCGGGCGTACGGGGCCCGGGTGCACGTGGTCGAGCACCGTGACCCGGCCACCGGGGAGTACCTGCCGGTGCGCCTGGCGGCGGTGCAGTCCCTGCTGCGGACCCTGCCGCACGCCTACTGGCCCAACCAGTACGGCAACGAGGCCAACGCCCGCGCGCACCACACCACGATGCGCGAGATCCACGAGGCGCTGGACGGCCGGCTGGACTACCTGTTCGTGGCCGCCGGCACCTGCGGCACGCTGCGGGGCTGCGCCGAGTACGTCCACGAGCACGGCCTGGGCGTGCGGGTGGTCGCGGTCGACGCCGTCTCCAGCGTCATCTTCGGCCCGCCCACCGAGGAGGAGGCCGCCCAGGCGCGGCGCATCCCCGGGCACGGATCGGCGATCACCCCGGCGCTGCTGCGCCCGGGCCTGGCCGACCGGGTCGTCAAGGTCACCGACGCGGACTGCGTGCGAGGCTGCCGCCGGCTCCTGGCCACCGAGTCGATCCTGGCCGGCGGTTCCTCCGGGGCGGTCGTCGCGGCCCTGCAGCGGGGGGTGGAGTGGATCGAACCGGGGTCCGTCTGCGTGGCCGTCCTGCCCGACGGCGGGGACCGTTACCTGGACACCGTCTACTCCGACCGTTGGGTGGACGCCAACATCGGCAGCCGCGCGGTGGCCGCCGGAAGGAAGACGCCATGAAGATCCTGCGCCACGACGACGTCCAGGCAGTGCTCGTCGGCCGCGAGCTCGAGGTCCTGAACGCGGTGCAGAGCGCCTACGTCCTGCACGGCGAGGGAGCCTCGGAGCTTCCCTTCTCCTCGTTCCTGCGCCCGCCGGGGGTCCCGGGATCGCGGATCATCGCCCTGCCCGCCTACCTGGGCGGCCGGGAACCGGTCATCGGCATCAAGTGGATCTCCTCGTTCCCGCAGAACGTCGCCCGTGGCCTGCAGCGGGCCTCCTCGGTGATGGTCCTGAACGACCTGGCCACCGGCTATCCGATGGCCCTGCTGGAGGCCAGCCAGATCTCCGCCTGGCGCACCGCCGCCAGCGCCGCGCTGGCCAGCCACTTCCTGCAGGGCGAGCGGACGGTGCGCACCGCCGGTCTGATCGGCTGCGGGACGATCAACCAGCGGGTGATGGCCTTCCTGACCCTGGTGCACCCCGAGATCCGCACCGTGGTGCTGTGCGACACGCTCACCGAGCACGCCCAGGCGTTCGCCGCGAAGCTGCGCGACTGGTACCCGCACCTGGTGGTCGAGGTCGCCGACGTCGACCGGGTCCTGGCCCGGGCCGAGACCGTCAGCATCGCCACCACCGACTCCACGTACTGGCTGGACCTGGGCGACCACCCGGACCGGCCCGCGGGCCAGGTGATCCTGCACCTGTCGCTGCGCGACCTGAGCACCTCCTCGATCCTGCGCAGCTACAACGTGGTCGACGACGTGGACCACGTCTGCCGGGAGCAGACCTCCCTGCACAAGGCCGAGCAGGAGCTCGACCACCGGGCCTTCATCCACGCCACCCTCGGGCAACTGCTGAGCGGCCGCACGCCGCTGGCCCGCCCCGAGAACGCCACGACCGTCTTCTCCCCCTTCGGCCTGGGTGTGCTGGACCTGGCGGTGGCGGCCGAGGTCCTGCGTGCCGCGATCGCCGAGGACCGGGGACTGACGGTCGACGGCTTCGACCCCGGCCGGCACCTCGCCGGCCCCCAGACGGAGGTACACCGTGACTGAGACGACCCTGGACCGCCCCACCGTGGGCCTGTTCCCCGAGGGCACCACCGCCCTGGTCACCGGGGCCTCCCGGGGCATCGGCGAGGCCATCGCGATCAGCCTGGCCCGCCACGGCTGCGACGTGGTGATCAACTACCGGAGCAAGGCCGAGAAGGCCGAGCAGGTCGCCGCGCAGGTGGAGAGCCTCGGCCGCCGGGCCCTGGTCATCAAGGCGGACATCGCCGACGAGGCCGAGGTGGTCGCGATGTTCAAGACCATCCGCACCACCTGGAAGAACCTCGACGTGGCCGTCCTGAATTCCGGGATCACCGCCGACGGGCACCTGGCCGCGATGAGCCAGCAGAAGTGGAACCAGGTGATCTCCACCAACCTCACCGGCACCTTCTTCACCGCCCGGGAGGCCACCAAGCACATGTACGCCACGGGCGGCTCGATCGTCATGGTCTCCTCCACCAGCGGGGTGGCGGGCCGGCCGGGCCAGGGCAACTACTCGGCGAGCAAGGGTGGGGTGATCGCGATGGCGCGGTCCCTGGCCTACGAGGTCGCCTCCCGCGGGATCCGGGTCAACGTCGTGGCCCCGGGCTTCATCGAGACCGACATGGTCAAGAAGGTCCCGGCGGCGACCCTGGCCGAGGCCTGCCGGGCGATCCCGCTGGGCCGGGTGGGCACCCCCGCCGAGGTCGCCCAGGCGGTCACGTTCCTGGCCTCCCCGTCGGCGTCCTATGTCACCGGCAAGGTCCTCACCGTCGACGGTGGGATGATCACCGGCTGATCACCGGGCGGTCGCCCCCCAGGCCGACCGCATACCCGCCTTCCCCTCCCTGCCCGTCCTCCCCGCCCTGTCCATCCCCGCCCCATCCCCCGAGTGCCCTTTTCGTCCATATTTGTCCGTCCCGTCGTCCCGAGAGGAAGATCCATGTCCAGCACCCTGACCTACGACGAGCTGCACACCCAGGCGAGCGATCGCCTGGAGAAGACCATGAAGATCAAGAGCATGATCATCGAGCGGCTCGGCCTGGAGACCGAACCGGAGATCGTCTCGGACAACCAGCCCCTGTTCGGCCGCGGCCTGGAGATGGACTCGCTGGACACCCTCGAGATCGTCGTCATGGTCAACAACGAGTTCGGCGTCTCGATCAGCGACGACGACGTGCAGGCCTTCGGCTCGATCAACGCCCTGGTCGACTTCATCGAAGCCCGTCAGGACTGACCGTGGCACCCCAGACCCCCGTCCTGGACACCGCTCCGTCTGTGGACACCACTCCACCGGTGGACACCACGAGGCCTCTGGTCGCGCGCCAGCGCCGCCCCGAGTCCGAGGTCCAGCGCTACCGCTACGGATCCGACGAGATCAAGCGGATGCTGCCGCACCGCTGGCCGATGCTGATGATCGACCGCGCCTACGACGTGGTGCCCGGGGTGTCCGGGCGCGGCATCAAGAGCGTCTCGGTCAACGAGCCGTTCTTCGCCGGCCACTACCCCGATCACTCGATCATGCCCGGGGTGATGATCGTCGAGTCGATGGCCCAGCTGGTGGCCGTCGTCTACGTCTCGGAGATCGTCGAGGCGCCCGACGCGGCCGGTGGGGACGACTCCTCCGCGGCCGTGGGCTACCTGGGCTCGATCAACAAGATGAAGTTCTCCCGGCTCGTGGTGCCCGGCGACCAACTGCTGTTGGAGGCCCGGATCGGCCAGCGGCTGGGCGGACTGCGGTCGGTGGACGTCAGGGCCAGCGTCGGCCGTGAGGTCGCGGCCGCCGGATCCCTGATCGTCACCGAACGCCCCCGCTGAGGCGCCGCGGGCGGTCAGCCCGGCATCACCGCCCGCCGCCCCGGTGGACCCACCAAGGCCCCACCTGCCCCATGACCTGGCCACACCCCAGAGCCCGACCACACCGCAGAGCCCGACCACACCCAGAGAGGAGAGTCACGTGCCCGTCACGGTCCGCCTCTACCGCGCGGAGGACGCGCAGAGCATCGCCGCGCTCTACAACCGTCATCCGGACAGCCCCAACCCGGTTGCGGGCGGTATCACGGCGCAGGACTTCGAGCGTGAGCTCACCGATCGAGGCACCGCCGCGTTCTTCGTGGCCGTCGACGACAGCGACGAGGTGGTGGGCACCTTCGGGCTGTTCCGGGCCACCGGACGACGCTGCGCCGGCCCCGGCGAGCTGATCGCGGACATGCTCTTCGTCGTCCCCGCACAGCGCAACGGCATGCTGACCGGCCAGATCTTCGCCCGCGCGATCACCTGGATGTTCGAGGCCCGGCACCTGGTGCTGCGGCTGACCGTCAACCCGGCGAACCGGGCCGCGTTCCACCTGTATCGGCGGGTGGGCTGCCTGTCCGTGGGCGTGCCCCGCCCCGGGGAGGACGGCAATGTCGAGCTGTACAACTACATCCCGCTGATCCTGATCGCGGTGCTGCCGGGTCTGGGCGAGGAGTTCCTCGTCCGGCTACGCCGGGTCAAGTCCTTCGCCTGCCTGACCGAGGACCGCGGCGAGACCCTCGGCTCGGACCTGGTCATGAGGCAGGGGGTCCGCACGGCGTCCTACCGGCTCGTGCTCGACGACCTGCTGCTGTCCGCGGACATCGCGGTGGACACCGGGACCGTGACCTGGGCCAAGCTGCAGTACAAGGACGGCACGATCCGGGACCTGCAGATCACCCCGCGCGTGCTGGAGCCGGCGCGCCCGGACCCGCGCACCTACCGATTCGGTACCCCCGAGCTGAGCGGCGAGGTGGACGGGGCCGACGGGACCGTCCGGCTCCTCACCCCCGCCCACCTGGGCCCGGTGCTCACCTCGACCTGGCCCAGCTGTCACCCGGACCGGGTGGCGGGCTGGCGCGACCCGTACCCCTGCGACCTGCACATCACACCGGTGAGCGACGGGGTGCGCGTGGTGGAGCGGCACGGGTCCACCGAACTCGTGGGCACGATCACCCTGGTCGGCGGCCGGCTGCGCCAGGAGTTCGTCTCCACCGCGCCGGTGGGGCGCGTCTTCCACGCGATCGGCCTGCGGCAGGGCACCCTGCGCCTGCGCGGGGCCGAGGGCACCGAGGTGCACCCGATCGGCCTGGGGCTGGGGGTGCGGGACGCCTCGGAGATCGTCGCGGCCGCGCACCGCCCGCCCGTGGGCAGCGAGCTGACCTGGACCAGCGCCGACGAGAGCGTGCAGGTCACCGTCCCGGTCAGCGCCGCGACCGGCCTGGTCCACGCCCGCATGCTCGACCGGCGACCCGAACCCGGGCTCGAGACCGCGGTGCGGTTCGACACCCACGTGCGGGTGAGCACCCCACGCCAGGACGGCGACCGACCCCGCGTCACCGGCCACGACGTCACCGGCCACGACGTGCGCTCCGCCGACGGCACCCGCCACGAGGTGCGGCTGACCCCCCGGGCCGGGGGCGTCACCAACTGGACCTGCGACGGCACCCGGGTGCTGCGCAGCCCGTACCCGCACCGGCGTCCCCTGGTGTGCAACCCGACCTGGGCCGCCGGCATGTGGGTCACCACCGAACACAACCGCTACGACCGGGGCACCGGCGTGGGCTGGGGCCTGATGCCGCGGGTGACCTGGGAGCCCAAGCACCCGCTGGGGATCCACTGCCCCGAGCTGCGGATCGGCTGGGAGCTGTCCCTGCCGGAGGCGGCCGGCCCCGGTGCACCGGTGACGGTCGACCTGCACCACCCGGACGCGAGGGGCGAGGTGGCGCTGTGGCTCACCCCGCACACCGCCCGCGGTGCCCGGGTCCGGGTCCCGGCGCCCGAAGGCACCTGGGAGCACAGCACCGAGCAGACCTGGCAGTGCTGGGCACCGCAGGTGTGGGTGGAACTGGCCGACGGACGGTGGCTGGACTGCCGTCCCGGTCCCGACGCCCCGGCCGACGCCGAACTGGTGGTGCGCTCCACGCCCGCGGGGCTGCTCGTGGGCTGCCTCGTCCAGGCCCTGCCCCCCCACGGCACCGGTACCCCCCGCACGAGCAGCACCTGGGCGTTCCGGGTCGTCGACGATCCGGCCGCCCCGGTCCCCCTGGCCGGACCTCCCCCGGTGACCTGACCCGCACCACCTCACCCGCACTGCCCCACCCGCCGCCGGTCCCGTCCCGCGCCGTCGGCTCCGTCCCGCACGCCCTGTCCCGCACGCCTCGTCCCGCGCACGTCCCCGCACCACCCCGACGGCGCCGTCCCGTGATGCCGGCACGTCCCTCGAGCACAGAGAGGCACTGATCACCATGACCGCGACCCTGGACCTTCCCGAGAACCTCACCGGCGTGTCGAAGGAGGTGGCCGACTACACGACCGTGCGCACCACGGTGGGCGTGTACCCGATCACCGCCCCGCTGGCGCGCGTCACCGGTGACGACCGGCTGGCACTGCTCGACCAGTTCCTGTCCAAGGCCAGCGACTTCGTCGAGCCGGAGACCACCCGGGAGGCCCTGGCGCTGAACGACGACGGCACGCCCTTCGCGCTGGTGCTGCACCTGGAGCTCGGCGAAGAGAGCTGGCTGCTGCCGCGCACCCCGATGACCACCGCCCAGTTCGAGGAGTACCTGCAGGGCCTGGACACCTCCGGGGACGTGAATGTGGAGGTGAACCCGCAGGGCTGGGGTGCCACCGCGTTCGAGGGCCCGCAGGCCTGGGCGGTGGCGGCCGACTTCGTCGACTTCGACATCTCCGGGGTGACCCTGCACTCGATCACCACGGTGACCGTCCCCGGCACCGACGAGCCCGCGTACCTGGCCCGCGTTGGCACCACCGGGGAGTACGGCTACCTGCTGCTGTCCCAGGCCCCCGAGCAGGTGTACGCGGCGGTCCTGACGGCCGCGGTCGCCCAGGACGGCGGCCCGGTGGACGCGCGCGGCCTGGCCCGGGTGCAGGCCGAGGCCGGCGTGCCCTACTACCACCAGGGCGCGACGGGCCTGTCCGTCGTCGAGGCCGACCTGTCCTGGACGATCAGCTGGGACCGAATCGGGGAGTTCCGCGGCTCGGAGCACCTGAGCAAGCCGACCGCCGGGTCGGCGAAGATCTCCCCCCTGGTCGCCCCGGCCGGCGCCGGCGTCGGCGTGGGCGACGCCGTCCTGGCCGGTGACGTCCGGGTCGGCACCGTCATCTGGCGCACCCCCTCGGCCAACCCCGATGAGGAGCTGCTCTTCGCGCTGCTCGACTCGCCCTTCTGGGCCTCCGGCCTGGCGCTGTCCGCACAGGACGGCGACCGGGTGCAGGTGCTGCGCACGGTGTCCCTGCCCCGCGTCATCGCCCGCTCCTCGCACACCAGGATCGGCTGATGAGCGCGCCGAACGTCGCCGTCACCGGGATCGGCCTGATCACCGGAGCCGGCGACGACGCCGAGAAGTGCTGGGCGGCCATCACGTCGGGGGTCACCGGCATCCGTGAGAACACCCTGTTCGACACCACCGAGATCCTCACCGACTGGGCCGGCATGGTCACCAGCCCCCAGCCGGCGGACCAGGACCGCTGCTACAGCCTGGCCACCACCGCCCTGCGCGAGGCCCTGCACTCCAGCGGGATCGACCTGGACGCCGTCCCGCGCGAACGCGTGGCCCTGGTCGTGGGCAGCAGCCTGGGCGCGATGCCCACCCTGGAGGAGGTGCACCGCAAGGTCGTGTCCACCGGCGTGCTGGACGCCCTGCCGGCCGCCACCTCCGGGGTCGCCAGCGTCGCGGACTTCCTGGCCGCCGAGTTCGACCTGCGCGGGCCACGCGTGGTGCTGTCCAACGCCTGCGCCGCCAGCTCCGTGGCCATCGGCTACGCGGCCGAGCTCCTGTGGCACGGGGACGTGGACTACGTGGTCTGCGGGGGCGTGGACCCCCTGGCCACGCTGTCCCACTTCGGGTTCACTGCGCTGGGCGCCCTGGACTCCGAGCCCTGCTCGCCGATGTCGGCCTCGGCCGGGCTGACCCTCGGCGAGGGCGCCGCCTTCATGATCATGGAGACCACGAGGTCGGCCGAGCAGCGGGCGGCCCGGGTGCTCGCCGAGGTCGGCGGTTACGGCCTGACCAGCGACGGGTACCACCAGACCGCCCCGGACCCGGGCGGCAAGGGCGCCTGCGCCGCGATGGCCGAGGCGCTGCGCACCGCCGACCTGACCCCGGCCGACGTGGACTACATCAACCTGCACGGCACCGGCACCCCCACCAACGACGCCGTCGAGCCGAAGGCCCTCAAGCTGCTCTTCGGGGCGGACTCGGTGCCGCCGGCCAGCTCCACGAAGTCGGTCGTGGGGCACACCCTCGGCGCGGCCGGGGCCGTGGAAGCGGTCTGCAGCGTCCTGGCGATCGACCGGGGCATGCTGCCGCCGACCATCAACACCCGTGGCGTGCAGGACCACTCGGGCCTGGACATCGTCCCGGACACCGGCCGGGACGCCAGCCCCTCGGTGGTGGTCACGAACTCGTTCGCGTTCGGCGGCAACAACGCCTCGGTGGTGCTGACCGGCCCGGGGTACCGGACCGGACGCACCGCCGCCCCGGCCCGCGAGGTCGTAGTGACCGGGGTCGCCGGCCTGGCCGGCTCGGCGCCCGACACCGCCGCGCTGCTGGACGCCGTGGCGAGCCGGCAGGCCTGCTTCCGGTCCCGCGAGGAGGTTCCCGGGCTGGGTGAGGTGGTCGTGGGACGCGCAGACACCCGGCTGCTCGCCAAGAAGATCAATCCGGCCCGGGCCCGGCGGATGGACGCGATGAGCATCCTGGCCGCCTCGGCGGTCAACGACCTGTACGCCCGGCACGGCAAGCCCTCCCGGGCCGCGGCCGAGGAGACCGGGGTCATCTTCGCCACCGGCTACGGGCCGATCTCCTCGGTGCAGCAGTTCCACCGCGGGGTGCTGGACTCCGGGATCAGCGGCGGCAATCCGTTGATCTTCCCGAACACGGTGGTCAACGCCGCCGCCGGGCACCTGGCCATGCTCAACCGGTACCGCGGCTACAACGCCACCATCGCCAACGGCGGGACCAGCTTCGTGCTCGCCCTGCAGCTGGCGGCCCGGGTGATCGCGCGCGGCGCGGCCGAACGGATCATGGTGGTGGCCGCGGACGAGTTCCCCGACCTGGCCGTGGCCACGAACGCGCACCTGCCCGGGTACGCGCGCACCGGGGTGGTCACCCCGTACGGGCGCACCGGCACCGTGATCAGCGAGGGCGCGGCCGCCGTGCTGCTGGAGTCGCCCGAGGCGGCCGAGGCGAACGGCGCGACCGTGCTGGCCCGCATCGGCGGCTTCGGGGCCTCCGGCGAGCCGGCCGGCCTGGGCCGGATCGGCGTCGACGGACAGGCCTGGGCGCGGGCGATGACCTCGGCGATGGCCGAGGCCGGGGTGCAGGACGTGGACGCCGTGGTCGCGGCAGCCTCGGGCGTGCACCGGGTGGACAAGGCGGAGACCCGGGCCCTGGCCCTGGCCGGACTGTCCGGTGCCGCCGTGAGCGCCCCCAAGGAGCAGTTCGGGGAGACCTACGGCTGCGCCGGCGGCCTCGGGCTGGTCGCCGCCCTCGGTGCCCGGACCCCCCTGGTCGGGGCCGAGCGGTCCTCGACTCTGTTGCTGTCCTCCTTCGCCTACGGCGGCAGCTACGCCGCGACCGTGCTGGAGGTGGGGGCATGAGCACCCCGACGCGCCAGGGCCCGGTCGCCCTGGTGCCCACCCCCCGGGGCGCACCGGCCCGGCCGGACCCGCACACCCTGGACGTCCTGATCTCCCTGCGCAGCCACACCCCGCGGGACGCGATGGGCAACCCGCTCTCCGCGGCCGGGCGGTACCTGGTCACCCAGGCCGCCGGTGCCCTGTACGGGACGGACCAGCGCACCGCCCCGGTCCAGGACCAGCACCGGCGCTGGGGCTGGCCCGACCGAGGCGTGCACGCCTCGGTGGCGCACTGCGGGGGCCTCGGCGTGGTGGCGCTCTCGGGCGGGCCCCGGGTGGGGGTGGACCTGCAGGACGAGCGGGTCCGCCCGCTGGCCATGGCCTGGCTCGGGGAGCTGCTGGGCTTCCCCGAGGGGGTGCCGGCGTCCCTGCGGGACTTCGCCGAGTCCGAGGCGCTGATCAAGGTCTCGCACCTGACCAAGGAGACCTTCGCCGGGGTCAGGCTGCCCCTGTGGCGGGCCGGCTGGCGCCGGGCCGCCTGCGGCTACCAGCTGCTGAGCACCCGGCTGGGCGACGGCAGCCACCTGGCCCTGGCCTGTGAGGACACCCCCACCGTGCGCTGGTGGACCTCCCGGGACGGCGCCCGGCCCCGCCGGGTGCTGGACCCGGGCCTGCTCGGCACCGGACAGGAGGCGTGATGAGCACCCAGGCCATCGCCGTCACCCGGCCTCGTCCCCGGCCGGCCCGCGCGGGCGGACCGGGGTACGTGCGGGAGATCTCCCAGATCGAGCGGGCGTACCTGATCGCGGCGATGCAGGGCGCCAGCCCGCTGATCCAGACCGTGGTCGAGGGGCCGGGGACCCTCGACCACCAGGCCCTGGTCGAGGCGGTCGAGGTGGCCACCCGGGCGAACCCCGGGCTGGCCGTGACCCGTTACAGCAAGGTCTGGCGCGGCGGCGGCCCGGTTCCCCCGGTCGTCGTCGACCCGCACCGGACGCCCGGCGCGGGGGACCGGACATCCGGTGCGGAGAACCCGGCCCTCGGCGCCGAGAACGGGGAGACCGGGGACGGGGAGTTCGACGCCCCGTTCTTCCACCGCCCGATCGACGTGGCGTCCGGGCCGATCTGCGAGGTGGGGCTGTTCCCCGGGGAGCGGACGCGGGTGGTGTTCCGGGTCAGCCACATCGCCACGGACGGGCGCGGCCTGCAGCAGTGGATGGCCGACATCTTCCGGGTGCTGCGCCACGAGGAACCGGTGGGGGCGCCGTCCACGGTGGACGACACGCACTTCCTGGCCCTGGCCGGCCCGGCCCGGCCCGCCCCCGGGGCCTCCGGCACCGACCAGGACCCGTCGGACACCCTGGCCACCAGCTTCGCCTCGATCCTGAACCCCGCCGGCGCCCCGGCTCCGGACCTCACCCCGGAACCGGCGCTGTGGGTGCGCCGCTTCCTGCCGATGCAGGCCTCGGCGATGACCGCCCGGATCGCCGCGGGGGTCTCCCGGCACCTGCGCGGGGACGCCGGACGCATGATCGTTCCGGTGGACCTGCGCCGGCACGACCGGTCGGTGCGCTCCACGGCGAACCTCAGCGCGCAGCTGCTGCTGGACGTGCGCCGGGAGGACTCCTGGCGCCGGCTGCACCTGGAGCTCCTGGGCGCGCTCAAGCGCAAGCGGGAGGTCGAGCTGCTGGGCCGGGACTTCCGGCGCACCAACCCCTTCGCCAACACCCTGGACGACTGCTGCGGGCCACGGGACAGCCGGTTCGCCTGCAGCATGATCGTCTCCGACCACGGCCAGGTGGACCTGGACCGGTTCCGCACCGGGGAGTTCACCCCGGACCGCTTCTACACGTTGCCGATGTTGGTCCCCTACGCGGAGATGTTCATCAGCTCCTGCCAGACCCGGCACGGCATCGAGCTGACCCTGTCCTGCCGCCGCCGCGAGGGCGCCCGCGACGCCGCCGAGGCGATCCTCGACGACGTCGAACGGCTGGTCACCGACGCGGCCACGACCGGCGCCCCGGCCAGCTCCCCCGTCCCGCCCCGTCCCACCACCTGAGGACCCGCCATGACCACCGTCGAGACCACCCCCCGTGCCGGCGACGACGTCGGCGCCTCCCCCCACGTCCCCGTGCCGCTCGCCCCGGCCGCCACGACCGCCCTGAGCGGCACGACCATCCCGACGAGCACAACCCCGACCGGGGCACCGGCCCTGCCCTCGCCCCGCACCGCGCCGGCCGAGACCGACCGGACGTCCGCCGCGGCTCCCGCGCAGGCACCGGCCGAGGCCACCGGGACAGGCGCCCAGGACCCGGGGCAGGCCCCCGCGTCCCCGCCGGCCCGCGGTGGCGGCCCGAACGCGGCCACGGTGGTGGTCGCGGTCGCCGGCTCGCTGCTGGCCCTGATCGACACCACCGTCGTCAACGTCTCGCTGAACGCCACCTCGGCCCGGTTCGGGGCCCTGGACCGGGTGCAGTGGGTGGTCACCGCCTACCTGCTGGCCCTGGCCGCGACCATGCCGACCACGGCCTGGCTGACCGGCCGATTCGGGGCCAAGCGGGTCTTCGCCGGGTCCACCGCGCTGTTCGCGGCCGGATCGGCCCTCTGCGCGCTGAGCCCGACCTTGGTCGCCCTGATCGGCGGGCGGGTCGTGGCCGGGGCCGCGGCCGGGGTGCTCACCCCCGCCGCGACGATCCTGCTCACCCGCGGGGTGCCCCGCGAACAGCTGGGCCGGGTGCAGGCGCTGAACGGTTCGGTCATGCTGATCGGCCCGCTGCTGGGCCCGACCGTCGGTGGCCTGCTGATCCAGAACTTCGGCTGGCCGGCCATCTACTGGGTGAATGTCCCGTTCTGCGCGCTGATGCTCGCGGTGACCGCCCGCGGGGTGGCCCCGGACCCGGCCGAGGCCCGCGCCCGGCGTCGCCTGGACGTGGTGGGTCTGGTGACCGGGTCGGCGACGACCGTCTCCGCGGTCCTGGCGATCAAGGCCTTCGCCTCGGGTGCGTCCCTGCTCTCCGTGGACGTGCTGATCCCGCTGGGTGTCTCGGTGCTGTGCGGGGTGGGCTTCGTGGTCCGCGAGCTGCGTGCGCGCACCCCGCTGCTGGACCTGCGCCTGTACGCGCACCCCGTCTACAGCTGGGCCAGCCTGAACGTGTTCTTCCTCGGGTTCATCCTGTACGGCCCCATGGTGATCATCCCGCTGTACTTCCAGGCGGCCCGCGGGGAGTCCCCGGTCACCACCGGGCTGCTCCTGTCGACCGCGGGGGTCGGCGTGGTCATCTCGGGACTGACCTCCCGGAAGATCATGAAGCGATTCAGTGGCGGGATGATCATGATGTGCGGCATCTCGATGACCGTGGCCGCGACCGTGCCGTTGACCATGCTGCGGGCGGACACCTCGTACCTGCTGCTGTGCGCGAGCCTGGTGGTCCGCGGGGCGGGCATCGGCCTGACCGTGGTGCCGGCGATGACCCGGGCGTTCGAGTCGATCCCGGCCCGCTCGATCCCGGACGCGTCCCCCCAGCTGAACCTGCTGCAGCGGATCGGCGGCGCCGCGGCCACCGCGCTGATCAGCGTGATCCTGCACCGGCAGGCGGTGGCCCACCACGGCCTGGTGCCCGCCACGTTCGCCCGGACCTGCGTGTGGGTGCTGGTCACCACCGCGATCACGCTGCTCCCGGCGTTCGCCCTGGCGCTGGCCGAGCGGCGGGCCCGTGCCCGGCGTCGGCAGGACGGACCGGACGGCGTGCCCCGGGAGCAGGCCGGCGCACAAGAACAATCGAGTGCCCAGGACCAGCCCCGGGCGCAGGAGCCGGCCCGGTAGGTCGAGCCCTGGACGCGGGGTGCCACGAGCTCGGCAGCAGCCGGGCCGGACACAGGACCGGTGAACCGGCACAGGCCCGGTGGACCCGGACGGCGAGGGGAACAGCTCGGAACAGCCCGGAACGGCGGGGACCGGTGCGTCACGGACGTACCGGTCCGCCGAACCGCACACCGGACGGAACCGGACGGCCCTAGATTCACCGCGTGGATCAGCGGTACCTGCAGTTGGCGGTGCTCCCCGGGCCCTTCTTCGATGTCCCCTGGACCGCGGGGTCCCCGCTGCTGGACGAGGAGATGCTCCCGGCCGCACGGACCGAGGCCGCCGGCTGGCAGCGCGCCGAGCAGGGACCGTGGCTGGTGCTGTACCCGCAGGCGGAGGGCCCGCAGCTGGCGGCGCAGGGCTGGAAGGTGCACGTGGCCGCCCTGCCCGCCCACGCCGGGGAGGTCGTGGACCTGTGCTGGCGGGTGTGCCGGGAGCTGGCGGTGCCGTTCAAGGCGCTGCGCAGCCGGGGGCTGGTGCTGGCCTCGCAGCTGAAGTACGCGGCGCCCTCGGGCAGCGGCAAGGTGGTGACCTGTTACCCGGATCCCGACCTGCTGGAGCCGCTGACCGAGCGGCTCGCCGCGGTGCTGCACGGGCGGCCCGCTCCCCGGGTACTCGGTGAGCTCGCGGTGCCCGGGGCTCCGGTGTTCCTGCGGTACGGCGCGTTCCGGGAACGGTGGACCACCGGTGCGGACGGGCACGTGGTGCCGGCCGTGGAGCTCGACGGGGCGTCGGTGCCGGACGTGCGGGGACGCCGCACGGACGCCCGGGACACGGACCCGCCCTACGTGAGGCGGCTGCGCGAAGCCGCACGGTCCGCCGAGGCCGCCCACGTGCTCGACGTCAGCGACGTCCGCCTGGTGCACCGGTCCAACGCGGGGGGCGTCTACCGGGCCCGGCGCCCGGACGGCACCGTGGTGCTGCTGAAGGAGGCCAGGCACCACGCGGGCCTGGACATCGACGGCACCGATGCGTGCACCCGTCTGCGGCACGAACTGGCTGCCCTCGAGCGGCTCGCGGGCAGCGGGGCGACCCCCGAACCGGTGGAGTACCTGGTGGTCGGGGACAGCGACTTCCTGGTGAGCGAGTGGATCGAGGGCGTGTCGTTGGGCGGTTCCCTGACCCGCAGGCACCCGCTGATCCGCCCCGAGCTGGACGGGCACCGGGACGGGGCGGACTACCTGTCCTGGGTGTCCCAGGTGATGGAGCGGTCCCGGCAGGCGCTGGACGTGCTCCACTCCCGCGGGGTGGTGCACCGCGACGTGCAGCCGGCGAACCTGATCGAGTCCCAGGACCGCGTCGTGCTGGTCGACCTGGAGTCCTGCGCGATCGACGGCCACGGGGTCACCCGCGGGGTGGCCACCCCGGGGTTCAGCGTGGACGCGGCCGGGGCCGTGGACCCGGCCGCGGACCTGCGCAGCTTGGACCGGGTGCGTGCGATGCTCGTCAACCCGCTCACCCCGGTGCTGCACCACCGGCCCGACCTGGAGGACCAGCTGTGGCGGGTGGGGCTGGCCGACCTCGGCGTCCCGCCGACCGTCCAGCCGGTCGGGGCCCGGACCGTGACCCCGCACGAACCGTCGATCCCCTCGGCGAACGGACTCCCCCGGGCGTCGCGAACGTCTCCGAACTGCGGGAACCCGGTGGTGCCCGAGGCCGCCGATCTGGCCCGCGGGATCGCGGGATCGGCCACGCCGGAGCGCACCGACCGGCTGTTCCCCGGGGACGTCGAGCAGTTCTCCTGCCCCCGCGGCGGACTGGGGCTGCTGCACGGGGCGGCCGGGACGCTGCTGGCCCTGGACCGGTGCGGCCAGCCTCGGGAGGTCGCCTGGACGCACTGGCTGGCCACCGCGGCCCGGGCGAACGGCCCGTTCCCGCGGGGAGCGGGCTCCGGGGCCGAGGGCGTGGCCTGGGCCCTGGCCCGGCTCGGGGACCGGGCCGCGGCCGCCGAGGTCGTGGACCGGTTCGTCCTGGGCGCCGAGGCCGGGGCACCGGCCGACCTGCCCTGGTGGCGTCACGGCCTGGCCGGACGTGCCGTGCTGCTGGCCGAACTGGCGGACCGGCTCGAACGCCCGGTGTTGAGGGCCCTGGCCGCCGGGGCGGCCGCGGACCTGGCCCGAGCTCCTGCGGATGGGGCCGAACCCGCGGGGTACCGGCCGGGCCTGGTGGACGGCTGGGCCGGGGTCGGCCTGGCCCTGCTCACCCTGCACGAACGGCACGGCCTGCTCAGCGCCCCCGAGGCCCTGGGCGCCGCGCGGACGGCCCTGCACCGGGAGCTCCGGCGGGCACAGTGGACCGGCGATTGCCTGCTCATGCTGGAGGACACCTCGGTGCTGCCCTACCTGGGTCGGGGAAGCGCGGCCACCGGGCTGCTGGCCGCACGGCTGCTCGAAGGAGATCGGGACAGGGCCGAATGGCACGACGGGGCCGGGGCTCAAGACGGGGGCGGGGATCGGGACGGGGGCGGGGATCGGGACGGGGATGGCGTTCCGCGGGAGCACGCACTGTTGACCCGGATCGTCGCCGGGGTGCGGGCGAGCTGCGCCCGGCCGGTGTCGATCTTCGGGGGGCTGCTGTCCGGACGCGCCGGTCTGGCGTGCGTGCTGGATGCCCTCAGCCCGGACGGTCACCCCATGGTCGCCGAGCACCGGCGCCGGCTGTCCTGGTACACCCTGCGCCGGGAACACACCCGGCCCCGGGAGTGCTGCCCACCCCCGACCGGCCCCGGCTCACCGGACCCGGAGGCCGCCGGGCCGACGTCCCCGCAGGCGCGGGCAGAGGACGGCGGTCTGCTCGCCCTGGGCGACCACCACCTGCGCTGCTCGTGCGACCTGGCGACCGGATCGGCCGGGCTGCTCGTGGCCCTGGCCGCGGACCCCGGAACCGCTCTGGGCGACCTGCTGGGGCTGGTCACGTCCGTCCCCAGTGAGCAGCCGGCCGCGACCCCGTTCACGCCGCGAACCCCGGCGACCACCCGGCTCCGGTAGCGCTGCGGGGTCGCCGACCCGTCGGAAATCACTGTCCGCAGCGGGACGCAGCCCTCGACCAGCAGATGTCCTGCGGGATTCCTGAGGTTTGTCATGTCGCTGTGGTGACAGCGCCTTCTACTGCCGTGACGCCGATTCCGGGAAGGTATTCATCACACGCAGGAACCTTCCTCGGGACGGAGAACCACGATGAACCTCGCCGATCTCCACGAGCTGTCCGCCGACCAGAACCCGACCGGCCCCGAGCTGCCGAACTGCAGCTTCATCTCCTTCTGGGTCGGCTGCGGCTGAGACGCCCTGGGCGCGGGACCCCTCCCCCGCCGGCCCGGTCGACGAGCACCACCGCACACCGCACCACGGCTCCTAGCAGCACCTGGCACCTGTTCCCACCAGCGCCTTCTCCTCGCACTGCACTTGTCTCCCCCTTCCCTCCCCTCCGGATCCGAGCCCGCCGGCCGGACGGCGACGTGAGACGTCCGTCGCCGCGGCCGCACCCGGTCCGGGACCGCGGCGGCCGCGCCCCGGCCCGCGGTCACCCCCTCTTCGCCACCACCGAACACTCCCGCGCGCCCGGTGCCGTCCAGTACGCACCGCACCGGCACGACGGCGTCACGCCCATGGACCCCGCCCAGGAGGAACGCGGCGGTGAAATATCGGGAAACAGCGTCCACCGCGCCCGGGAATGGCGTATCCCCGACTGCGCACGGACCGTGGACTTCTCTCTCTCGATACTTTCCCGCGCAGCCCGTGTCCCTACCCCGGACGCCTGACGGCGCCCGGGCCCGGTCCAAGCGTCCCGGGCCTCACGCACCCCCAGCGTGGGGCCGTCGTCGCCGGACAGGCCAGGGGCTTCGCTCATACCCCCACGATGGGCGAACATCGCCACCCATTCGCGGGAGGAGAGACCGTCGGTGCTGGCTGCGGCGCACACCCTGCGGCGAGCCCGAGCCGTCCGTGGACCCCGGCCGCTTCGTGGACCCCGGTCAGATCCAGCCGTTGGTCCGGGCGGCGTGGATCGCCTCGATCCGCCCGCTCGCGTTGAGCTTGGCCATCGCACTCGACAGGTAGTTGCGCACCGTGCCCCGGGACAGGAACAGGTGGGCGGCGATGTCGTCGGTGCTGTGGCCGTCGTCCAGCAGGCGCAGGATGTCGCGCTCCCGGTCCGTCAGGGGGTTGGGTCCGATCCGCAGCGCGTCGGCGGCCAGCTCCGGGTCGATCACGGTGCGGCCCAGGGCCACCGACCGGATGGCCTCGATCAGCCGGGCGCCCGTGGTGGACTTCAGCAGGTAGCCGCTGGCCCCGGCGGCCAGGGCGCTGTGCAGGTGCCCGCTGCCCGGTAACGCGGTCAGCAGGAGCACCCGGCAGGGGGATTTGTTCGCGGTGAGCGCCGCGGCCGCCTCGATGCCGGTCATCCCGGGCATGTCCACGTCGACGACCGCGACGTCGGGCTGGTGCAGGCGCACCGCGTCCACGACGTCGCTGCCCTTGCAGACGCGGGCGACGACCTCGAACGTCGGTTCGGTGCTGAGCAGCACCTCGAAGGCCTCGGCGACCAGGTCGATGTCCTCGGCGATCAGGATGCGCAGACTCACGTTTCCTCCGGTGCGGTCGCACTGCCCGGCAGCCGCGCCCACACGCGGTACCGCTCGTCCTTGAGCCAGCCGGCCTCGAACGCACCCCCGGACGACTCCACCCGGGCCCGCAGGTCGGTGGTGCCGGTACCGGAAGGACGGGATCCGGCGATGCGGGTGCAGGTGGTCGGCACCGCCCCGTCGTTGGTGACCGACACGGTCACCGCGCCGTCCTGACGTCCCAGGGCGACCACGCAGTGCCGGGGGTTGCTGTGGCGCAGCATGTTGGTGACGGCCTCGCGGACTATCCGTGCGGCGAGCATCGCCGTCTGCGGGTCCTCGACCGGTACCGCCTCGATGTCGCAGGAGATGCCGAGGCGCACGCACAGCGCCTGGGCCGAGTTGAGTTCGTCGGACAGGTCGGCGATCACCGGGCCGCTGGTCAGGCGCCGCAGCTGGGCCTGCCCGCGGGCGATCGTCTCGTGCACCTGGACCAGCTGTTCCCGGGCCCGTTCCAGGTCCCGGTCCAGCAGCTGCTGGGCCGCCTCGTTGCGCAGGGACGCCGCGACCAGGGTGCGGCCGATGATGTCGTGCAGGTCCCGGGAGATCCGGTGCCGTTCGCTGTCCACCCGCAGCCGGGCGAGTTGCTCCCGCGAGACGTGCGCCTCGATGAGGGCCATCGCCAGCCGGGTCAGGGTCACCTGCAGGACGGCGGTCAGCAGTGCGGTCAGCGGGATGCCGATGCGGGTCACCCAGGTGGTGGAGTCCACCGCGACCTCGACCGCCCCGACCCCCCAGACCGCCATGCCCAGTGCCAGCGACGCGCGCCGGGGGGCGACCAGCATCGCGGTGGCGATGGAGATGCCCAGCAGGGACCACGTGTTGCTCAGGGGCACCAGGGTCAGCCCCAGCACGACCACGATCCACGACAGGACCGTCGTCGAGCGGTTGTGCCAGTTCCGCAGCAGCTGCCACTGCAGCACGACGAAGCTCATCGCGACCACGGTGGTGACCAGGGTCCCGGCCACCCGTTGCTGCGAGGTGAAGGCGGGATCGTTCATGGTGACCAGCGAGCCGAAGGCGAGCAGACTGAGGAAGGCCAGCAGCAACCACGAGGTCACGCGGACGAGCCACATGTATCGCGGGGGGCGGTCCAATGCCGTCGAGCGTGCAGTCACGCTGAGTTCCACGTTCCCGCCCCACGTGAGACCCTGCCCGCGCCGAGCGGCGCCCGCAGCAACCATTGCCAACCGGCCTGTGCAACACCGATTGCACGGTGTTTCTACCGTTTCGCGGGACTCTCTGTCGAGGAGAATCGAAAGATCCGCCTCTGCGATTTTCACCGCAGGCCACAGCCAAGATCAGCATCCTGGATCCAGGGCCGGGAGAGCGTTTCCCACATGATCCACGCCAATTGATCTTCCCGGAGGTCCGGGGTTCCGGGTTGTCAGAACGAGCCGTTGACGAGACCTGAAGAAGACCGCTCCGGCCGGCACCGGACCTTCATTTTCTGGGATACCCACGGTAGCCACTTCGTGACAGGTACCTCCGGTCAACGACAGCGGGTCACTGGTTGGTTCCCCCACCGCCCCGTCACCACCCGTACCCGGGTGCGAGCACCCCCAGCGCGTTCCATCCGGCGGCTCCGGCTCGGCCGCACCCCGGCAGGGGGCCGCCGCGACCCTGCGCGCCACGTCCAGGCAGAGCCGATCGTCCCGCGGGCCACCGGAGCACCCTGTCCCACCGCGGGCACATGTGGACCACCAGCGGCACGGCGAGGACGCGCCGCGCCGATCCCGCGAGTACCTCACCGGGCCGGACCTGGACCGATCGCGCGGCCACGCTGCGACGATGCCTTCAGTGCTATCCGATAGCTATCCGACAATGAGCAGGGAGTTGACTGATCGGCTTGTTGAATTGTCTTCACTGCATGGACGTCTTTGTGTGTGCACGGCTGTTCATCATGGTTGTGCACCGCTGCGGCACTGCGGACAGAGAGCGCTGAAGTCGCTGATGCAGTGTGTTCTCGATCACTGAATCATCGCGATGGGAACGCTGTCCACATATGCCGGATCTGCATTCGGACAGTGATGTGTCAACATGTGGTGCACATCGCTCCCATGGGCCGTCGGTGAACGGTATGTGATCCGGCCGCGTGTCGGACACGACGACGGCTCCGGATGCGATAGCAAGTGCTCAGCAGTCTTCATGTACCGAGACCACGATCGGGAAGCCCATGACCCCGCCCATCGACAGACAGGCGCTGCGGCGCACGATCGCCGTGATCAACGGGAAGGGCGGGGTCGGCAAGACGAGCATCACGGCCAACCTGGCCGGCCTGTTCGCCGAGGCCGACTACCGGGTGCTGGCCGTGGACCTCGACCCGCAGGGCAACCTCGGCAACGACCTGGGCTACCTGGGTGCGGGGCTGTCCGACGAGGGAGCGAGCCTCCAGGCCGCCGCCACCACGGGGGTGGCACCCACACCGATCACCGACGTGCGCCCGCGCCTGGACGTCGTAGCGGGCGGGGAGCACCTGCACGACCTGGCGGCGGTGCTGCAGGCACGCCGGCTGGGCGGGCGCGGCGGGGTCGAGTCACTCACCGCCAGCATCGCGGCCCTGTCCGGCTCCTACGACGTCACTCTGATCGACTGTCCGCCCGGCAGCGACGTGCTGCAGGCCGGGGCGCTGGAGGCCGCACGCTGGGTCCTGGTCCCCACCAAGACCGACGACGCCTCCCGGGCCGGTCTGCGGGAGGTCGCCCGCCGGTTCACCCAGGCCCGGGTGACCAACCCCGATCTCGCCCTGCTCGGCGTGGTCCTGTTCGGCGTGACCACCTCGGCCCGCCGGGTCCTGCGTCAGGCCCGGGAGTCCCTGGCCGCGGATCTCGGGGTGGACAGCGGCATCCTGGCCACGACGATCCGCCACGTGGAGGCCGCTGCCGTGGACGCACGGGGGAGGGGCCAGCTCGTCCACGAGCTGGAGCGCGACGTCCTGTCCGGACCGTCCTGGTGGGAACGGCGACGGGACCCGAGCCTGGCCAGCGAACAGTTGGCGGGCAGCGCCGGCACCCTGGCCAGCGACTACGAACGCCTGGCCACCGAGATCCTCAACCGCCTGGCCGAGGCCGAATCCCCTGAGACGGTGACCGCATGAGCAAGGACGTGCCTCTGGGGCGCCAGCCCAGCCGGATGGGCCAGGCCAACCTCTCCGCCGCGTTCGGCCAGTCCCCCGACCGGGCCCGGGGCCTGGCCGGGCGGCTGGCACCGGTGGCCCCCCTGCCGGACCCCGTCCCGGAACCGGCCGCGGACCCCGGGCCCCCGGCGGCGACCGCGGACGCCGCCCCGACCACCCGACCGGCACCCCCGGCGCGGACGACGCCGTCCGGCTCCGGACGGGCTCGCACCTCGGGGACGTCGCACCGCACCGGGCACAACGCCCGGCCACGCCCGGAGAGCGGGGCCCTGCAGGTCGTCGTGGTCTACCTGCCGGTCTCGGTGCGCGAACGCCTGCGCGCCACCGCCGCCACCGGGCAGTCCACGTTCACCGAGATCGTCCTGAGTGCGCTGGACGCGACCCACCAGCAGCTGGCGCAGCACTTCGCGCCCACGACCTCGACCACGTCCCTGTTCAGTGGACGCAGCGCCCGTCGCCGGCTGCGGCACGAGGAGGCCCAGGTCCAGGTGTCCATGCGGCTGGTCGCGGACGACCTGGCCGTTCTCGACCAGCTCGTGACCGCGACCAAGGCCCCCAACCGCAGCGCCCTGGTCGCAGCCGCGCTGGACCTCCATCTGACATGAGCGCCGGCTCCTGACCCCGTCCCGGCACAGGAACGCCCGCACGCCGGTGGGCCCACCCACCGGTCGTCCCCTCTCGCGGGCCGTCCCACCTGATCCTGGAGGAAAACCCGTGCAGGTTGCCCCAAGTCCCGACGGAACCCCCACCCCGGCCCTGCGGTCCGCGGACGCGACGGCGCGGCCCCGCAAGGCCTCGATCGGTCTGGGCATGCGGCTGCTGGCCGCGGTCATCGCCCTGGCCCTGACCGTGGTCATCGTCGCCCCCATCGCCCTGTCCTCCCAGGACCTGGTGCGCTGGTCCGCCGACCCGGCGGGCCTGGGCCTGTCGCCGGGCTGGGCGTGGCTGGCGTTCGTGGCCCTGGACGCCGCGGCCGCGGTCTGCGTGGGCATGGTCACCTTCGCCGCCTGGCGGGGGGAGGCCGGCGGCGCATTCCACATCCTGACCTGGATGTTCGCCCTGGGCTCGGCCACGGCCAACTACCGGCACGGGCTGAGCACCGCGGCCAAGGACGACGAGTACTTCTTCCCGGCCATGTCCCTGACCGGACCTCTGCTGCTGGACGTGACCCTGGCCCGGATCCGCCGCTGGGTCCGCCTGGAGGCACGCACCCAGCTGGCCCCCCGCCCGAAGTTCGGCCCCCGCTGGCTTCCGGGCGTGGCATTCCGGGAGACCCTCGCCGCCTGGCGCACCTCGATCCGGGAGGGCATCTCACGCCCGGACGAGGCCGTGGCCCACGTGCGGGAGGTCCGGGCGCTGGCCGGTCTGAGCCCCGCGGACGCCCTGCACCTGGCGTACCAGGCGCTGGGGCACACCGACCCGTACACGGCCCGCACCTGGCTGCTGGCCCGGGGAGTGAACATCGACCAGGCCACCCTGACGGCCGTCACGGCAGCCATGGCACCGGCTGCCACAGCCGAGCTGCGGCCCGAGGACAGCCACCCCGGTGGCAGCCATGGCAGCGCTGCCATGGATGCCACTGCCACGGTGGATGTCACGACTGCTGCCATTGGCGGTGGCAACGTCACACCTGCCATGGCAGGTGCCATCGGAGCACGTCCTGCCACTGCCACCTCGGCCGCCACTGCCACTGGTGGCAGCGGCAGAGCCGCCACTGCCATGTCTGCCACGACCGCCGGCCCCCGGGTCGCTGCCAGTGCCACCGGAACTGCCATTGCCACACCGGCGGGAACGGCATCGGGTGTCGCTGCCACCGCGCGGTCCGGTCGCGTTGCCACGGCGCCGGGAGCGTCCGAGCGTGCTGTCGCGGTGGCGGGTGCCAAGGCGGCCACCGCGGCCGCCACGCGGTCATCGACGGCGAGGACGGTCATCGACGTGACGGACGAGGCGATGGCAACGCGGCGTGGCAACCCGGCCCGTGCCACCGGTCGGGAGCCCCATGGCCCTTCCACCGCCAAGGACTCCACCTCGGGCACGGCGGCCGAGAACCGGATGGCGGACGCGATTGCCCTGCTCAACGGCAACATGGGCATGACCGCGCCGGAGATGGCGGCCCAGCTGCGGGCCCTGGGCTGGACGCTCAGCGACCGGACCGCGGCCCGTGTGCTGACCGATGCCCGCACCCAGTTCAAGTCCTCCCGGTTGGCTGCCGTGCGCTGACCGGTCCAGCTGTCCGGCGCCCCTGCCACCTCGGCAGGGGCGCCGATTGCTGCCATCTGTCCGACGTTGGATGACGGCTGACGTCGCCTGCACGAACGGCGACGAGTGTCAGCCGGCGAACAGTGGCAGGTGTCAGCGCCTGCGGACGATGGCGCGCAGGGCGGCGATGTGCGCGGCAGTCGTCCGTTGAATGTCAGCTGCCACGGCGGCAGCCATGTCGGCCGTTGCCACCGCGTCACCGCCGACCGTCGTGGCTGCCATGGCAGTGACAACCGTGTCTGCCATGGCAGAGCCGTCAGCCGCACGGTCAACCGATGAGCTGCCATCCACGGGTCCTGCCACCGTGGCAGTTGTCCGCCAGTCCGTTGTGGCAGCCCGGCTCGACGTGGCAGGAGTGGCAGTGGCAGACACCGGCGTTACGGCTGGCGTGGCAGCCTCCGTTGTCACTGCTGTGGCAACAGTGGCGGGGGTGTCGTGGCGGGTGCGCAGCTGTGCGCGGGCCGCGGCTGCCAGTTGGGTCACGGTGGCAGGGCCGGCGGCCGCGGCCCGCGCTGCCGTCTCGGCGGCCGTGGCCTGCTCGGCGGCGGCGCGTGTCAGGGCCCGGGTCCTGGCGGCTTCGCCGGCCGCCCGGGTGGTGGGGGAGAGGCCGACGGGGCTGGTGGGGTCGGTGGGGTTGGTGCGCCAGGGTGCGAGGCGGTGGCGGATCCAGCCGGGTACGTGGCGGATGTCGTGGCTGTGGCGCCAGGGGGTGCCGTCGGGCCGGGTGCCCAGGGCGGTCAGGACGTCGCGGGGGGTCCAGCCGGCCAGGTGCCATTCGCGCAGCAGGGATGCCACGTGCGCGGTGGAGATCCTGCCCAGCACGGGCAGGTGCCGCTGCAAGATCGCGGCGGCGGCCAGGCGTTCTTGCTTCCCCGCCGGGGTAACACTCAAGTCCCACGGTGGTTCCTCCGACGCTGTGTCCGGTGGCACCTGACGCATCGGATGAGGGGTTTTCTGCCCCGGGCGTAGCCCGGGTCCGCTCAGGTCAGCCTTGCGTGCACGTGCGGGGGACTTAAGAGCAAAACCAAACCCAGATGGGGTGCCAGTTCTATCCACAGCCTCCAGCGGAGGGGGCTCGTCCTGGACCTCCTGGGGGGCGCCAGCGTGGTCCTGGTCCTGCTCAGGGGCGGGCCAGGCGGCGGCCTCGACGGCATCGACCGGCCCGGTGTGGACATGCTCGACTCCCAGGTCTTCGGGTCGGGAGACGGCCACCAGGCGCAGGTGGGCGGGGGCGGTGAGCAGGTAGACCGAGGCGATGTTCCCCGGGCGCGTGCCGTGGGGGCCGGTCTGCAGGATGCCGGGGGACAGGTCCGCGGTGGTGCCGCGTTCGACCCACGCCAGCAGGTGGTGCTCGCGTAGCCAGGCCAGGTGCCGGGCCACAGTCCGCCTCGACAGGCCGGTGCGCTCCTGCAGGGCGTCCCAGGTCGGCCGGGAGGTGTAGGTGGTCCAGTCCGCGCACAGGGCAACCACGCGCGCCACGGCCAGGACGTGCTCCTGGGCGTCACTGCGCATCCGGGCAAAGTCCGGGGTGTTGGCCACGTCAGCCAGCCAGCCCTGCTGGCTGCGCGCCCGGTGCACGCCCTCGGGCAGGGACGCCTCGACCCTAGCCCGGCCCCACAGGGTGTCCCGATGACGCCGGCGTACATGCCCGGATTGCCCCAAACGGGTGACGCGAGAGGTGCGCGACACGGGCTGGTTCTGGCAGCCGTCGGCAGTTGCGGTTACTCTCAAGAACAGACCTCCAGCACGCCCTAGGGCGTGCAGGTTCGAGTCCGCTACACGAGTTGGCCGCCAAACCAGATGCGTGCAGAGGACTTACGAGAGAGAGCCCGCCCGGCAAGGCGGGCTCTCGTGCTTTGTGGAGTTAGGCGCTCCTGGTCAGCGGCAACTCCTCCTGATCAGTAGGAGCGGGATCGGCCCACCACACAGGACGCCCCTGCTCGTCCAGCTCTTCTCTCAGCAAGAGCGCATCCAAGTAGGCGTCCCGTGATATCCGGAGCGCGGACGCAGCGGTCTCAGCCTTCTTCCACGCCGCAGGCACCAGCCGCACAGTGGAAGGGGTCGCCGTTGCGCCGACCCCTGCTGGACGCTTCGCCCGTCCCGCACGGTTTGACATGCCCCCATCCAACCGCTGTTTGAAACCAGGTGCGCCCTCTGGGCGGCGTGTCGCGCAAATTGGCCCACTGTCGATCACATCTGCCCGCATAGACCTCCGCGACGCGGTGAGTCCGGTTGTGGGGTCATCGGTGGTCTTCTCGTGGTTGGGGTCAGTTGGCGAGGATGGCTGGGGCTAGCCGCCCGGCTTCTTCGATCAGGGCTCCATCGGACAGGAGTTGGCCGATGGCCTTGTGTGCGCCGGAGCGTGACCATCCCTCGTCTTGGAGGTCTTGGACCAGGTCGGGGCGGGTGGGCCACGTGGTGGCCGTGAGCAGGCGGGTCAGGATGGTCTCGCGGAGCGTGGCCTTGGACGTGCGGGCTACCGGGGTGGTCCCGCGCAGGTCGATGACCTGTGGGCTGGTCTGGGCGGGTACCGACCCGGGCGCCACGGCCCCAGGGAGCGCGGTCGCGGTGAGCGGGCCGGCGCTGATGCCGGGGGTGCCCAGGGATCGCAGGGCCGCGGCCAAAGGGTCGGTGGCGATGGATCCAGGGGTGCCTTCGGTCACGGCGTGCACGTAGGCGCGCCAGGCACCCTCGGCCGCGGCGGCGTCGATGGGGTGCAGGCGGGCGGTGCGGGTGATCGCGGTGATGTCGTCCTCTGTGATCATCGCGACCCGGCACTTGCCCGTGGTGACCTCGGCGTCGAACGCGACCGCGGCGTAGTGGCGGGGCAGCAGGGTCACGTCGATGGGTGTGGACAGGCCTTGGGCGGCGATGCGGGCGTGGGTCTCATCGCGCAGGGCGTGCAGCAGGGTGATCGAGGCCTGGGACCGCCAGGCCCCGCCGCCCACCCATTCGTCGATCAGGGGGACCTGGGATGCCTGGATGGTGCGCATTCCCAGCGAGCGGGTCTGGCGGGCGCCCATTGCCAGGATCCAGTGATGTTCTGGGGCCACACCGGACCCGATCATCGCGGCCTCGTCCAGGTACAAGGTGATCAGCGGGTCGTCCTCCCGCGGCTCGCGCCACGCATCGGGGGTGCCCTGGCGCTGCTTGCGGGACAAGAAGATCGCCCCGAACAGTTCGATCCCTGCGGCCCAGGAGTCCGCGTCGCGGGCGATCCTGCCGCCGGGCACCAGGCGCGCGAGCTCGTCCAGGGAATCGCCTTTGCCGTCCAGGGGCAGGACCAGTTCCTTGGCGCTGGACAGGCCCCCGAGCAGCAGGGCGCGTCCGGTGACGGACTTCCCCGAACCATTCGCACCGATGATCTTGACGTGGTGGCAGGACACCCGCGCGTCGCTGCCCCGGCTCCATCCGGGCACCAGGACGTCCCGACGGTCCTCGGAGCGTCCCAGCCAGACCGTGCCTTCGGGCAGGCCGTCCGGTGGCTCGTAGGCCAGGACACCGGTGGACAGGGCTTTCGACCAGGACATGGTGACCTGGATCTGGGACACCCCCGTCGCGGTGACCTCGACCGACCCCGGGGCCAGGGCCCCCAGGCTGGGGTGGTTCTGGCCGGCCTCATCACCCATCGCTTCCAGGCCATCGCGCAGGGTCGCCAGGGGCAGCTGGCGGGTGTGCAGACCCGGCAGGGCGATGATCGCGGTGGCGACCTGCGGAGCGGGATGGTCCAGAGACACGATCCGCCCACCGGCGATCAGGGACCGCTCGATCCCGATCACGTCGGTGATCACGTCGTGGAGGACCTGCATCTCCGCCGGCAGGGCGATCTGCGGGCCGGACTCGAGCGACTCAGGCTCGGGCAGCATCGGGCGCCACCAGGCCCGCGCGCCTGGTGCCCACGAGGCGCCCAGGACGCCGGCCCACTGCCACCACGTCAGGTGGTCCAGGACACCGGCCTGGGTCAGGCCGGTGAAGGCCAGGGCCCCGGCGCTGCCGGCGGCCACGCCCAGGTTCTGACCGCACCATCCGGCCTTTCTGGTGCGCCAGGCGGCGGTGCCGGCGGCCACGGCGGTGACCGTCAGGCCCACCGCGGTCTGCGTCGGCCAGGCCTGCTCGAGGGGGAGCAGGACCCCCAGGGCGATGATCGGGGCAAGGCGTCCGCGGTGCTCCACCGCGGCGATCGCCGAGACCGCCATCCCCTGAGCCGCCAGGCCGCTCAGGGTCCGCGGGTTGGCGTCGCGGATCGCGTACTTGGCCGCGGCCGTCGGGCTCGGGGCGCCGGTGGCCCGGTGCGTGTGGCGGCGGTGGGCCCGGCGCACCGCCGTGACCGTCGTGGCGATCCGCGAGTGACGACGCCGGCGGGGCTTGCCTGCCATGAGGGGATCTCCATTCCTGGCGTGTGGCGCGGGTGCTCTGGAGTGCGGGGGTCTGGTGGGGGTGCCGGCGGGTCGGGGACCGCCGGCACCCTCGGGGCTCAGGCGGGTCGGAAGGACTCCGCGGACCCGGTGGCCTCCTTGGCCTCGGCCTCGGCACCCACGCTCATCGCGGCGTGACATGCCCCGGCCAGACCCGCCAGATGATCGGTGAAGGCGTCCGGGTCACCCACGCTGGCCTGGACGCCCTCGGCGGCGGCGTTGATCTGGGCGGTCCCCCACGAGGCGCCGCTCAGGCGATCGGCCAGGCCGGCCGACCAGCCGCGGATGATGCTCTGGAGCATCTGGACCTGCTCGGCCAGGGCCTCGACCCGGGCGGTCTGGGCCCGCAGGATGTTGGGACTGGTCACCTCGCCCAGGCCCAGACCGGTGAACGGGGTCGCGGTCGTGGTCGTGGCATGACCGGTACGGGTGGTTCGGATCGTCAGCTCACTCATGGCGGGCTCTCCTTCGACAATTCATCGGTGGTGGGGGTGGAGGGTCACGGGGCGGAAAGGGCCTCGACGCTGCCGGTGGCCCCGACCGTGGCCAGGGACTCGCCCAGGGCGTCGGCCTGGCCCAGCGCCGCGTACAGGACGCTGATCCGCTGCCGCAGATCACTCATGTCCGAGAACTCGCTGACGGCATCGGCGGCCGCGGCGACAGCCCCGGTGCTCCAGGGGGCCGCGGTGATCTGGTCGCCCAGGCCGCGGGCCCATGTCTGGATCTCGGACTCGACCACCCCGGCCCGTTCGGCCAGGGCATTGACGTGGGCGATCTCGGTGAGCAGGTCCGCGGGCGAGCCCAGTTCCCCGCCCGTCAGGCTCGAGTGGGCCGGCGGATACGTGGTCATCGGTGGTTCCTCCTGGGTGGTGGTGGCGTCGGTGGCCGGGTAGCCGCCGAGAGTGGGGGGCACGACCGGGGCGACCGGTTCGTCGATCTCCGCGGTGCGCTCAAGGTCGGGGCTGGGATCGATGGGGGCGATCCACCGCGTCCCGGTGGCGGTGCGGACTTGGATCCGCTCGCCGTCCACGGCCGTGATCTGGCCGAGGGCCCCGTCGGGCAGGCGTGCCCACGTGCCGGGCCGGACCAGGTCCGGGTGCTCCTGGGGATCGGTGGGCCGGCCCAGAGAGCCGTCGGGCAGCCTGACCAGGTCATCGATCCGCGATCCGGGGGCCGCGGTCCTCCGGTCCGGGATCGGTCCGGGGAAGCTCGGGGCCTGCGGGACAGGGGTGGAGGCCGGCGCGGTGGGGGAGGGGGACGGGGGGGGGGCCGAGGCCAGGGCTGGTGGGGCAGCTGGTTCCGGGGCCTGGTCGACGATCTCGGCGTCGACGATGTCCTCGGGCTGGTCGGCCCGGCGGGGGGCGGGCTTGTCCTGGACGGTGACCTCGACCACCGGGGGGCGGGTGAACCAGGGCCGGGCGCGGGCACGGTCGCGGCCTTGGGTCCAGCCCGCACCGGCGCCGGTGCGCGCGCCGGCGGCCATGCTCGGGGTGGCCCGGGCCATCCGCCAGGTGGTCCGGCCCACGATCCAGCCGCCCACCCCGATCGCCTCGACGGCGACCAGGAAGCGCCACCAGCCGCGCCGGCGCCACCAGCGACGCCGGCGGCGTTCGCGGACCCTTCGGCGCCGGGGCCGGTCGGCCACCCAGATCGCGCCCGCCACCTTCTGCGCGCCACGGATCCCGCCCCAGGTGGCCGCACCGGCCGCGCTGGTGAACTCGATGGCGGCCTGGGTGCCCCGGGCCAGGTGCTCGGCGACCTGCTCCCAGTCCACGCCCTGCGCACCGGATCGGACCCTGGCCCACTGGGCGCTGATGCTGCTCGGGGTGTTCATGCCGCTCCTTCCTCGTACTCGTCGCTCTCGAACCTGCGCACCAGTTCGGTCTCGCTCCTGCGCATGGATCCCTGGCTGCGCACCCGGGCCCGGTGCGCAGCCGAGGCGGCGGCGTGCGCGGCCTCGGCGGCCTGGATCTGCGCAGCCCGCTGGGCCCAGACCTGGGCCCAGACCTGGGCCCGGGCCGCATCGGCCTGGGCCCTCTCCGGGAAATCGAGGGCTTTGGCGGACGTCATGGACTGAGGGAGCAGGGGTTCACGAGGGGTCGTCATCGGGGGCGGCGATGGCCTGCCGGTGCACGCTTCCTCGGGGGCAAGCCGACCCGGCCCGCAGGCCCGCCAGGGCAGAGGACACGGAAGCGGCGCGGCAGCCAGCCCTGAACCCAGCCCGGGGACCGGCGCGGCGCCGGGCGGAGTGATCCGCTGTCGGCGCTCGGGGCCCGGCACTGGTCACGTCACCCCGCGGGGAAGGGGCGTCACCCATCTCCCCTGCGTGGGTGACAGGGGCGTGGCGTCGGTCGCCGGGGCCGGCTCCGCCAGACTCAGGCGAGAAACGGACCGTTCTCGATAGCTGGCCCGGCCAGGGGTCCCGCATGCGGTTCCGCACAGGCACGGCCGAACTGCCGACTCCTTGCGATCTGCGGTCGGGAGGAGTTCACACCGGGGCACCTCGCCATGGCGAGGATTGCCCGTTCTCGTCCCATTGATCTCTCGAAATGAGATCATGCAGCGCATGAGGGTGAAGTGGGGTTCTTGGATCCTTGGCGCGTTCTGCGTAGGGGCAGTCATCGGTGTGGTCTTCGGGATAATTTATGAGTCCGTGGCACTGCCCGCCGCCATCCGGGCTTCCCAGGGGCAAGGAACCAGGGGAGTTGCGGTCGCCGACGAAGCAAACTGCAGCTCAGGGCCGTCCGGCTCCTGCTCCTGGACAGGCACCTTCACCAGCAACGATGGGCGGGTGCACTTCGAGGATGTCGACCTGTCCGGAGGTGGCTGGAGTGTCGGCAAGCCGACAGAGGCGCTCTACGAGGGCAGATCGCTCTTCGGTGTCCTCATCTATCCTGCCCCCGGCTCGCACCAATGGCTCAAAGACGCCTTGGTTCTGCTAGGCGCATCGCTCATGATGATCCTCTTCTTGGCGTGTCTAGTGTCGATAATCAAACCGTGGGTGCGCCGGCCCGGGAAGACATCGAGTGCGCTGGGAGCCCGGCACCGAGCGGCCACCGATGACGCCGACCCTGAGGCGGTCCAGGAGTCCTGAACGGCCAGCCCGGCCCCTCTCCAGGCAAGGACAACTGCTGGGCGCTCGGCAGGTCACACCGGTAGCCCGGGGCGAATACCCAGCACCGGACCCCTCGATCGCGACCGCCCATCCGGGCAGCGTCAACCCGCGCAGAAATGAAGAATTTCGGCGAATCGTCATCAAAGAGGGTTTTTATCCCGTAGGTTGGCCCAACCCTCTTAGGAAAGGTGCGCCATGCATGTTCGGACCCGGCGCCTCACGCTGGGGGCGGTCACGGTCGTGGCCGTCTTCGCTCTTGCCGCCTGCCAGGGATCAACATCCACCACCTCGATGACCCCGACCCCGACGGTCCCCACGCCGAGTGTCGTCGCGAGTCCCACGACCGCGCCAGCCACGTCCAGCACCTCACCGAGCCACGAGGATCCGCTGCCACTGAGCACCGCCGAGACCGCCTGGGTGAACTCGCTGAACAAGTTGAACGAAACCCTGGGCAACGCCCTGGTCTCGGGTGCCATCACCAAGACACGTCTCCTGGCCACAGCGTCCGTACTGAACAGTTGCAGCAGCGGCCTTGCCAGGCTGGGACGTCCCACCGACCGCCTCATGCCCACCCTCAAGATTGTCCAGACGACGTGCGCCGAATTCGAAGAAGCAGCCAAGTGCGCCAAGACAGCCGCCGCCTACGTGAACTCCTATAGCAACCGCGGGCAGCGAAAGCTCACTTCAGCCCTGGATTGCTTGGATTCAAGGATGAACGCGGCCGGGAAGACACTGGGTGACACCATCATCAAGGCCTACCAACTCCAGTGAGAGTATGCGGTATTCATCCGCGTGCGGTGGTGTCAAACAGTCCGTTCCATGCCCGGGGCTAGATCGCGGGTAAGGAGGCCGATGGCGCCCGGCATTTGCCGCTACCGGGCCGCCTGGACGCCCGGCTGAGGACCAGGGCCCTCGGCCAGGGGTAACGGCCCGCGCCAGCGTGGGTGACAGCACTGTCACCCACGCTGTAGGGCTCACTCCACGTCGAACGGACTGCCGATCGCTGCCCTGCGGATCCTGGACACCTGCACCGCAAAGCGCGGAGCCCTGGTCCAGTGAGGAGATTTCAACCTGCCTGCTGAGGTCAGAGCTCGTGGATGATGAGGGCCTGGACGGCGTTGACCAGGACGCTCGCGTGCGCGGGGCTGGAGCGGATCTTCCGCAGGACGCGCCAGTTCTTCAGCTCGGCGTTGGCCCGTTCGCCCGGAGCGCGCAGCGCGGCGTGCGAGCGGTTGACCGCTTTCTGCCCCGCGGACAGCGGGCGGGAGACGAACCTGCCGCTGGCCCGGTCATAGCAGGAGCGCCGGTAGGGAACCCGGATCGCGGGCCCCAGCCCGTAGTAGGCGGTGTCCGCGTACGCCTGGATGTCCGCGGCCTCCAGCGCGGCCGGGATCGCGTGCTCGGTGGCCGCCCGGGCGTCATGTCGGGCCCCGGGTACCGCGGGTGACGCCCAGATCAACCGCCCGACGGGATCGGCGATGACCTGCACGTTCACCCCGTGGCACTTGTGTTTGCCCGAGAAGTAGGGCCGGTCGTGTCCCGAGGCCATCCCCACCCGGTCGATGCGCAACAGCGTCCCGTCCAAGGTGACGTACGCCTTGGTCCGGGCCTTCTCGATCGCCTCCGACAGGCTCGGAGCCAGCGCGGCCAACACTTTCAGGCCCTCGCGCAGGTACCGGTAGGCGGTCGTGACCCCGATCCCGAATCCGGCGGCCAGGTCCCGGTAGGTCTCGCCCTTGCGCAGATGAGCCAGCACCAACAGGGCTTGACGCCCGCAGGGCAGTCGGCGCCACCGGGTCCCGATCTTGGCTTGGTGCGCACGCAGTGCCTCGGACACGAACTGCAAGGTGCGGGTGGACACAGCCATGGACGACGGGTAGACAAGCATCCGGAGCTCCTGGTGACGCTGGCGACCTAGACAATCGTCGTCTTACCAGGAGCTTCACCACGTCCCGGACACCACCCCACCAACCCCCCGGGGACACCACCGCGACCCGCAGGCAGGTTGAAATCACCTCA